>MDSZ01123329.1_pt1 | contig 13338 bp, 16 predicted proteins | sample 811201 | NCBI WGS metagenome assembly MDSZ01 (sample SAMN05326647, study PRJNA326480) | marine metagenome | isolation source: seawater | place: Indian Ocean: North | collected 2010
CTTCTGAGGGAATTATTGGAACTGGAGATTGGGCTGAAATGTTATTTGTAAATAGAAAAAGCATAATCAAAAATACGCTAATATTCGAAAAAAAATGACCCATTTTTTAATTTAAGCTATCAATTATTTCAATCTGAAGATAATGGTAAATTATTAAATATATATTTTTAAATTGTTTTATTCAATTTGATAATTTTAAATTTAAATTTAAAAAACAACTCAAAATATGCAGTTAGTGCTAAGAAAGGCATTAAGAATAATTTTATTGAAACAAAAATAGCGATATTTTCAAGTGCGATAGTATTAGAAACTTGGTAATTTAATGTAGCGATAATAAAAATAATAAAGGAAATAATAAAATTAATCAAAATATAGATGGTAAAAATGGGGAAAATTGGCCTATAATTGAATTGAAAATAAAATAGTGCTATGAAGATGAAAAGTGATGAGAGAAAAATTAATGATATTAAATTATAGGTAAACATAGAAAAATTAGAAGATATCGCATCAGCAGAGAGATTATTATCAATTGAAAAAGATGGGATTAATACAAATTGAATTATTGAACGAGTAAGACCCCATAAGATTATTAGAAAAATTAGAAGATATTTTCTTATTTTTATTTCATGTTTTAATAAATCAATAAATGAAAAAATTAGCAATGGTGAAAAAATAATATCAAGAGTGTATGGAAATAAAATAGGTAAATCTGGGTTAATATATGATATAATAAATGAGACATTTTGAAAAACTATAACTAAAATATAAATTTTTAATGATATTTCAAAACGGTTAATCATGTATGATTAATATTGCATTCATTTAAAAAATAACTTGATTGACTAGTAAACATAATTTATTTTAAAATAAATAATTAATAGACATAAACATCATTCATTAGACAGAATTAAATTTATGTTTGTATATAGTGAAAAATGGAAGTATCGGATGAAATTGAAAAAAAGTTCAATTCGATAATTAAACCCAAAAAATTAGAAAATGAAAAATTCTGGGATATTTTGTTAAATTCTAAAGATTTAATTGTTGGAATGTTAGATCAAAACTCTTATCATGAATTTAATACATTTGATGATTTCATTAAAATTGAAGAGGAGATATATACAGAATTACCTAATGAAGGAAAAAATATTGAAGAAATTATGAAAACTATCAAATTAAAAATAGTTCCAGGGTTCAATTATGAAAACAATAATTTTTTCGGGTATATACCTAGATCGCCGACCAACGTATCCAAGTTAGGAGATATGTTGGTACCAATATTTGATCAATATTTAGGGAATAGTATAGGATCACCATCTGCTACCGCTATTGAAGGTTTAGTAGTCAAATGGATTGGCCAAATTTTAGGGTATGAGGGAGGATTTTTTGGATCGTTTACGATAGGGGGAAGTGATGCTAATTTACAGGCGATTTATACAGGTTTAGTGGCGAAATTACCTTGGGATGTCAAAAAATTAGGAATGATTAATGATAAAAGACCTATAGTATATTGCTCAGATCAGACACATTTGTGTATTAAAAAAGCGATGATGATGTTAGGGTTAGGAAAAAATAGTTTACGAATAATTGAAACTAATGATAATTTGGAAATCGATATAGAAATATTATTATCAAAAATTGAGGATGATTTTAAAAATCCAGAATTAATTCCTATTATGTTAATTGGTAATGTGGGAACTACAAATTCGGGATCTATTGATGATATTATAGGATTAAATGAAATCAGTGAAAAATTTAATTTATGGTTTCATATTGATGCCTCTTATGGTGGGTTTGCGATTTTGAGTAATCATGATGTAAGCAAAAAGATTAAAAAAATAGGACTTGCGGATTCAATAGTTGTAGACACTCATAAGTGGTTATTCACTCCTATGGAAGGAGGTTTGACATTGGTAAAAAATGGAGATTTATTAAAAAACGCATTTTCTTATAAAGCAGAATACTTAGAAGATACGTATTTTAATTTTGATACAATAGTAATGAAAAACTTTTCAGATTATGGAATGGCTTTATCAAGGAAATGGAGAGGAATCATGATATGGATGAATATTCAATTTTATGGATTAGATGGAATTTCAAAACTAATTACGAGAAATATTTATCTCGCAGATATTTTAAAAGATATGATAGGTAAAAATTCAGATTTATATTTGCATCCAGGATCAAATTTGGGCATAGTATGTTTTAAACATGTAAATCATGAAATAAATGCAGAATTTATTTCAAAGATACAACAAAATAGAACATTAAAAATAGGACATACAAAAATAAACAATTTACAATATTGTCGAATAAGTATTTTAGGAGAAGATTTAGATATAGAAATTATAAAAAATGTGTATCAAGAAATTATAAAGAATTTTAAAGAAATTTAATGTATTAATTATTAAAAATACTTTAACAGTAGAGGACGCCATTAGTTCGTGTGACCGAACTAGGAGGTGTTTTAAAATATACGAGTCGAAAATACTTATAAATGATTAGAATGGTCATCAATAATGGCGACTATTGACCCTGATTTTAAACAAAAACTAGAAATTACTGGAAAACATGAAGAATATGGATATGACATTTGGGGAGAATTTAATCCACCAGAAAAGTTAGGAATACATGGATCTCATGTAGCAGTAGATTTTGATATTTGTATTGGAGATGGTGCATGTGTAGATGTTTGTCCTGAAGAAGTATTTGAATGGGTAGATTATGAAGGACATGCTGCGTCTACAGAAAAAGCGGCTCCTGCAAGAGAAGATGATTGTATAGATTGTTTAGCTTGTGAAGATGATTGTCCAGTTTTAGCAGTAAAAATCTTTCCAATGTAAGATAAAAAGTAAAAGTTAGCTAATGGATAAAAAATAAGGTTTAGATATTTTGAGTAATGATAAAATAAATGAAATACTATCGAAGTTTAACCTAAATGAGAAAAATAATAGCAAATTAAAAAAGATGGTTTATAATGAGTTAAAAAAGAAAAAACCAATTATATTCGGGAAAAATGAATTAAGTGCGGGACCGGAAATATATAACTCAAAGAAAATTATATTGGTTGAAGGAAGAGCAGATGTAATTCACTTGTTGAAGATAGATATACAAAACACATTGTCATTAGGCGGTACCAACATAAACGAGGAAGTTATAAAATTTTGCGAGAATAAAGAAACCATAGCGCTATTAGATGGAGATCGGGGTGGAGATGCAATTTTAAAAGAATTATTGATTAAAATGAAGATCGATTATGTTTCGAGAGCACCAGCCAATAAAGAAATTGAACATTTAGATTTAGATACATTAAAAAAAGTAATTGAGAATAAAACAAAAGTTGTTAATTCAGAGTTTTATGAAAATAAAATATCATTATTGGAATTTTTGAATAAAAATCAGTTAACTCGAAAGTATGGACTAAAGAGATAATAGTTTTGTGTAAAATAATTCCCAATCTTTTTGATCAATATCCATACCTAATTGCCCTACATTACCATGAAAATCACCACCACTTGTTTTTAATAAGTTATTTTCTAATAAGAATTTATCCAAGTAATCATTACCTTTATTTTCAAAATTTTGAGAGATTGGGTATTTATCCTCATAATTGTAATAACGTTCGACTCCGTCAATTCCGTGATGCAAAAGAGTCATTGCAAGATTTGTCAATGAAATCATATTCTCTTTTAAACCATGCATAGGATGTGCCCAAATGACTAACCCGCGATTTTTTTTAATAAGCGGGATGATTACATCTACGGAGGGGGTGTACCTCGATGCGTATAAAGAACCACCTTCATTAAGATAAATATCAAAGGCTTTTTCAAAATTTTGCACATAACCTTTTTCTATGAGAACTCTTGCGAGATGCGGTCTAGAGAGTATATCAATTGGTTGTGTATCCTTTCCATCTATATCTTTACTGGCTTCAGCTAATATATCTTCATATGAAATATCAATTCCTAATTGCTGTGCATTATTTATCATCGCCTTCATTCGATTGACTCTAGAATTTTTTATTTTTGTCAGTAATTGTATGAGATCTAAACTTATATTTTCTAAGTTAATATTGAAATAAGCCAATAAATGCACTGAAAAACCTTCAATTAGAGTTGACAATTCAATTCCTGATATTAACACACCTGAATAGATCTCCTTTTTGATTTTTTGTGCTTCTACACTTCCATTTAAATTATCATGATCAGTGATACAAAGTGCAGAGATATTATTTTTTTCTGCAAATTTTAGGATATTTGATACGCTCCATGTTCCATCAGAATGAGTTGAATGAACATGAAGATCTACTTTCATAATATGTTGTAATATAATTAATTATAAATTTATTTTGATTATTACTATTCCACTGCAATCATGGTCATTGTAGATCTTATTTTTGGGATATTTCTTAAACTTCCAGTTACACCAGTCTTTAATTTATCTAGTGAGTCTGAACTTACTTTTACAATAAGATCATAGATACCATATACTAAATGGACAGAGTCCACTTCAGGAATTTTCTTAAGAGCATCCATAACTTCTTGTTCTCCAGCTACATCAGTGTTAATTAAAATAAATGCGAGTGCCATAATTATTACCTTGAAGAATTTATTTACTTCAAATAAATTAATTATGTAAAAGATAAATAGTTTTCTTCTTAACACTGTGTTTTTATTTAATCATAGATATTAAATGATAAACTGGTTAAATTTAATCAATAAATTCATTTTCTGACAACCATTTTTCTGCATCAATAGCTGATTTACAACCATCTGCTGCAGCGGTGATTGCTTGGCGATATCTTGTATCAACTACATCACCTGCTGCAAATACACCATCAATATTAGTCATAGTATGTATATTTGTTTCTAAATAACCTTCAGATGTTTTTGATATAACATCGGGCAAAAAATCTGTATTTGGGATATGGCCAATTGCCATAAATAAACCATCTAAATTCATTTCGGAAGATTCATTTGTATTAACATTTTTAAGAATGACACCGGTAAGTTTTGAAATAAAGCCATCTTTTTCGTAAAGATATTTAGTTACGACAGTGTCCCAAATAATTTCTATTTTAGGATGTTTCATGACTCTACTTGCCATAATTTTTGATGCCCTAAATTCGGATCTACGATGAATTAAAGATACTTTGCGTGCATATTTTGTTAAGAATAAAGCTTCCTCCATTGCACTATCACCACCACCAACGACAGCAATATTTGCGTCTTTAAAAAATGCACCATCACAAGTTGCACATGAAGATAAGCCAGAGCCAATTAATTCTTTTTCATTTTCTAAATCTAACCATTTTGCAGATGCGCCTGTTGCAATAATAATTGAATGTGTTTTAATTTCTTTATCATATGTTTTAACAACATACGGACGTTGGGTTAAATCTAATCCGATTACGTCTTCATTGAATATTTTAGACCCGAATTTCTCGGCTTGAAGTCTAAATTCATCCATTAATTTTGGACCCAAAATTCCATCTGGAAATCCAGGAAAATTTTCTACATCAGTGGTTAACATTAATTGACCCCCTGCTTGATAACCTGCAAAAATAGTAGGATTTAAGGCTGCTCTTGAAGCATAAATACCTGCAGTATAGCCCGTAGGGCCACCACCTATGATTACTACATTCTCGATAGTTTCATTGGAATTTTTCATATTGATTTTATTAGTTCATAATTTAAAAAATGATAGAATTGATAACATAAACTCTGATAAAGAATATTATTTAGGTTAAGTTATACAAATTAATGAAAGTAAGAATTTATTTTCCATTCGATAATTTATTAATTAGTGAAATAGTGTGGTCATATTCACAAAATGTGATTAGTGAAAAAGTGATAATATGAAATTAAATATTTTTGAAAGAATACTAAAAGTTGAAGTAGGTCATGCACATTGTGACGTTCCATGTGGAATTTATGACCCATATCCAGCACAGATAGATGCCCATACATGTCTAAGAATGGCAGGTTTGCTTAAAAATTTAGAGGCAAATGATCCTTTAAGAGATGTAAAATTTAGTAGATATATTGAAAACAATGAAAAACATGCGGAGGAATTAAAAAACAAAATTAGAGTAATTTATGGGGATTTCTTAATACCTGGCAAAGTTGAAAATGATGAAGAATTAGTATTATTAGTAAGAAATATATTAAAAGAAGCGTCAAATCAAAGACAAAATCCAAATGAAACAAATGCGATGAAATTAGTTGATAGTGTCAATAAATTTTCAGAAATATTTTGGAAAGTAAAAGGGGTCGCAACCAAAAAAGTAGCATCACCATATCCAACAAATGGAGAAATGGTTATACCATTATAATTTAAAAATGAAAATAATAAAAGTTAATGGTAATTCAATGGAACCCATATTGAGGAATAAAGATTATGTACTAGGGGTTAAATTTAATAAAAAGCAATTGCGATATTGTAATGTAGTTGCATTTAATTATAACTCAAAATTAATGGTGAAGAGATTAATTGGTTTGCCCAGAGATCAAGTAAAAATTGATGGAGAGGATATTTGGATAAATAATGATTTTAAGCTTCCCATGAATTTTAGTCAATTTAAATCAAAAGAAAGTATAGAGATAATTACGGATCATAATTCTATTAGCGTATTAGGGGATAATTCTAATAATTCATTAGATAGTAGGAAGATTGGTTCTATACCTATTAAAGATATTAAATTTAAAATTGTATTTAATTTCAACACATTTAGAGTAATATAAATTATGGACAAATTTTTAAATTATTTAACAGAGATTTATCTTTATTACATTCACTTTTTATTTTAAAAAGTATAATTTAACTATGGAAAAAATAATAAATATTTTGGAGAAAAATAATGTTAGATATGAAAATAATAGAATAAAGGAATACAAATATTCAAAATTAGATTTTGAGGAGATCTTTGATGTCTTTGGCATCTAAAGATGAATTAAGACCTTCTTTGATTGACAGACGTTGGAAAGATATTAAATCTAGTATCTTTTCGATCACAAAATCTCATAGAAAATATGAGATGCTATTATGTCTGTTAAATCAGAGGGAGGAATTTACATTCAAACCAAACATTAGAGAAATAACCAATTTTGTAGGTTATGATTTAGCAATGAATTCAATCGCAAGTTGGAATTGGAAACCCTTAGAGAGTGGAAAAGATATTACTAATGATGCAAATGAAATAGGAAGATATGGTTCGGAGTTAATGATATTACATTCGATAAAAGAAGCTGTGAAAAATGGCTTATTAAATTGGGATACTGACAAGTTAATAGAGACTGAGAGAGGAAAAATTCATTTTGATAAGTTAAATTCCTATAATGTAGATGTTACTGGAGCATCAATGGACAGAGTAGGGAAACAATTGATGCTTAATAGACTAACCAAACAACAAAAAGAAATGGACCCATTACAAAATAATCAAAATGTAAAAAATTTATATGGTGAAAATTCAATTTTGATGCTATTGAGAGTTCCGTTACCGTTTTATCAAAGTAGATATTTATTGTTAGAAGATGAAATCAATTATTTACTTAAATTTCATGAAGAGTTAATTTTAAAATCTAGTAATGGAAGTAATGGAGTGATTAGAGTAAGATTGAAGAATGATTCGATCACAACTAAAATTTTAAGAAAATTAAGTGCATCAACATATAAAAAACAAAAGAGACCTAAATTTATAGTTTGTATTGAAGACAAATATAAAAAACAAGATGATAAAGTGGAGTTTCATGTTGGTTTAGGTGCATTAACCATGTTTGCCATGTTTTTAGCTAGCTTTGACAAAGATCGACTTTTGGATAAAGCGATGAGATTTGAAAAAGTAGTTCAAGAGGTAATAGAACAATCCGAAAATTGGAAAGTAGTAGAGTCAAATAGAGATATTGTTCTTGAGAATGGCGAGATTGTTACTGAAATAGATATTATTGCGAAATCGACAAAAGATAATAATAATTGGATAACCTGTGAGGTCAAGGATTTCAGTTTTTGGAAAGGTTGGATCTATGGATATGGTGGGGATTATAGAAAACAATATTATGAAAAAGCAGTTGGAAAATTACCTTTTAAAGAGAAGTTCATTATGAAAACACATAATCTGAAGGATTTGAAATCAATCATAGTAACAAGTATTCCTGAGTCTTATCATGAGGTGAATGGTGTTTCTTTAATTTATATTTCAGATTTAATAGAATTTTTGGAAAAAATATTAGGGAATGAATATGTCAAAAGGAAACAATATTCAGGATCAAATTATTTAGTTAGATATTTCGATAGATTATTTTTAGATTATTCCAAATTAGATCAATTATTGAGTGAAATCGACAAGTTGAGGGATGATATATCAAAAATTGAATTAGAAGTAAATCATGTAAAAAAGGAATATGACAGTATTAGAGATACATATGAGATATTAGTTTCAGAGTACTCTACTCTTGATGTCACAGAAAAACTTGCCAAGAAACGTTTATTGATGGATAAAGGAGAGAACCATTATGAATTGGAAGACAATTTAAAATCAATAAAAATCAGTAAAAATAAAATTATAAGAGAGCGAAATATGAAAGCGAAAGTATTACATGAACTTAGAGACAAATATGATGAACTTAACCTTATGATATCAGAAATTAATGAAGAATTAAATGGGATCTCTAATTCTAAAAATATGAAAGTTCCTGCTAGAGGATTTATTTAAATGGATTACAAATATGTTATAAAGTCGTTGCGAGAGCTATATGATGAAAATGAAATTGGTTTAATATATAATGATGTATTCGAACTGCTTATTGCAACGGTTTTGTCTGCTCAAACAACAGATCAAAAAGTGAATAAAGTAGGGAAGGTACTGTTCAAAAAATATCCTGATTTGGAAAACTTAGCTATTGCTCGTTTGCAGGATGTAAAAGAAATCATAAAAGAACTTGGATTATTTAATATTAAAGCTAAAAATATAATTAATATTTCGAAGATGATATTGAGTGATTTTGAGGGAATAATACCTGATAATATGAATGATTTAATTAAACTACCTGGAGTTGGTAGAAAAACAGCGAATGTAGTATTGACAAATGGATTTAGTAAATATGGAGTAGGTATTGTAGTTGACACACATGTAATAAGATTAAGCAATAGATTTAATTGGGCAAATGATGATAATGCAAGTAAAGTTGAGAAAAAATTAATGAATATTATAGACAAAAGATATTGGAAATCAATTACAAATCTTTTAATCTTACATGGTAGAAAGATATGTAAAGCAAAAATACCCCAATGTAACAATTGCATTCTAAGTTTAAAATGTCCTTCGGTTATTTAATCAAAATCATTTTGAATATGGTAAAATTATATCTATCAAATCAATTTGTGATACAATCATTCTACGGCAACAATATTTGAATAAGCCTAATTCATCTAAAACTTCTTTAGGATCATTCCCTTCTTTAACTTGATTTACATAGGGCTCATATTTATCAGCTACAATTTGTCCACAACTAAAACATCTTACCGGAGTGAGCATAAATCAAATCTTATATGATCATTTTAAATATTTGTGAAATAGTCCCACTGAGAGAATAAAATAATCGGTCTTAGATCAATATAATTCATTTAATTGATAATATTACTATTGATTAATTATTAATAATATCGATTTGTATTACATCGCTATTTTTTAAATAAATGAAAATATAGATATAAATAGTGTCCGCATCTACTGATTTAGAACTATTTCAAGAAAATATCGATGACTCAACCTTATTAACACCTTTAGACGAATATTTAACTTCTGGAGTTCATATAGGTACTACTATTAGAACTGAGGATATGAAACCCTTTGTGTTTAGAGTAAGAAAAGATGGATTATATGTATTAGATATTAAAAAAACTGATGACAGAATTAGAGCAGCAGCGAGATTATTAGCAAGTTATGAGCCTGAAGAAGTATTAATAATATCATCAAGGCAATATGGGACAGTGCCATCAACTAAATTAGCAAGATTATGTAGTTTTAAAACAATACCTGGAAGGTTTGTACCAGGATCACTAACAAATCCAAATACTAAACACTATATTGAACCAAAAATTATTTTAATAAATGACCCTAGAACAGATAAACAAGCATTACAAGAAGCAGTAAAAATGAATTTACCTGTAGTGAGTTTGTGTGACTCTGATAATTTGACATCATATGTTGATTTAGTGGTACCTGCAAATAATAAAGGTAGGCGAGCATTGGCAAGGGTATATTTATTATTAGCTACTCAAATACTTAGAGAACGGGGAGAGTTATCAGAAGATGAAGATTTAGGATTAAGTATAGATGATTTTTCATTCAAAGTACTTAGAAATTAATTAAACTAAATTTAAAAAAAAAATTAGCTACATGATTTAATTATTAAGATAAATTTTTCAAGAATACATTACTTTTGTAATTATGGCTGATGCTTCAGCACCTGGAAAAATCATTTTTTCTGGAGAGCATTCCGTGGTTTATGGTGAACCTGCATTGGCAATTGCAATAAATCTGAGATGTCATGTAAAAATAACTAAAGATGGAAAGGGTTTGTTAATAACTTCAAAGAATTATATCCAAAAATATTATTATTCAACAGCTAAATTGGAAGACGTGTTATCTGGTAAAACAATAAATTCTAAATTAGATAATATTGCGATGGCTGTTTTAACTGTGTTTAAACCAAATGAAATTTCACATAAACTTGAAATTAATTCTGAAATACCTATCGGTGCAGGATTAGGAAGCTCTGCGGCAGTAGCGGTAGCAACAGTGACTGCGGCTTTAAAAATCAAAGGGCAAAAGTATGATAATGATACTATATCAGATAAAGCATTTATTTGTGAAAAAATAGCACATGGCAATCCATCAGGAATAGATAATTTAATTGCAACATATGGAGGGATCGTAAGATTTCAAAATGGGAATATGACAAAATTAGAATTAGAATATGAGATCCCTATAATCATAATAAATACCAATATACCTAAGGAAACTAAAAAAATGGTTGAATTAGTGAAAAAAAATTGGAAATCAAATCCTGAAAAATTTAATGATATTTTTAATAAAATGGGAAAATTGACAAGTAAAATTGAGAAAGAATTGTTAAATAATAATTTGGAGAGAGTAGGAAATTTAATGTTAGAAAACCAAAAATTTTTGGAAAAAATTGGAGTGGGAATACCGAATATTGAGAAATTAATATCCAATTTAAGCAAATTAAATATATATGGATATAAAATTACTGGAGCAGGAGGAGGGGGAGCAATGATAGTTTTAATGAAAAATGGAGACACAAAAGAAGCCATTAAAATAGTTGAGACTTTAGGGTATGATGTATATGAAACAAAAATTACTAATTTAGGAGTAAATTAATGATGATGAAATTATTGATTATAAAATTGGGTGGCGCAGCAATTACTGATAAAAAATCATTGAAAACAGCAAAAACAGATATAATCAAGAAAATTGCTGGACAAATAAAAATTCTACATGAACAAAAATATAAAATTATAATTGTGCATGGAGCAGGATCTTTCGGTCATATATTAGCTAATGAATATGGTTTTAATGGGGATAAAAATTTAAATTTAAATGAGAATATGGAATTAGGAGCTTCCAAAATAAGAAATTCAGTACAAAAATTAAATCAAATCATATTAGATGTTTTTGATGAATATAACATAAAATCATATTCAATTCCTGTGAGTTCAAATATTTTGAAAATGGGAAAATTGGATGCAAAATTAGAATTCTTCAATCTATTTAATTTAGCATTGGAAAATAATTTAATCCCGATTACATATGGTGACATTTGTTTAAATGATGGCATAGAAAAATTCAAAATTATATCAGGAGATTACATTATGGAGGAATTAGTGAAGAAAATTGAGGGAAAGAAGCATGTCATTTTTGGATCTAACGTAGACGGATATTATGACGATAATAATGGCGAAAAAATAATAATAAATAAAATCAAATTTTCTGAGATTGATAAAATTATTAAAAATAAATTTGATGAGGAGTATATAGATGTGACAGGAGGAATGCAAGGAAAATTAAGGCACATTTCTAATTTGGGTAAATATGTAAATCAAGTAGATCTGATTAATTTAGAAAAAGATAATGCAATATTAGATTTAATTGATGAAAATATGGAATTGAAAACAACTTTTACAAAATAAAGTATAAAATGTATAAAATGGTTTTTATTTAATTGATCATTATTTTTAATGATGTCATTAAAAAATGAAAATAAATCTGAGGGTATAAATTTAGAAAGATCTGAATTAAGATATGTTTTCTTTTCATATGATCAAGAAAGTTTGATTGATGATTTTTTAAAATTAGGTTTTGAAAAACAAATCTATCAAGATACACCTGTTACAAGAACAATTTATTTTGGATCGGTAAGCGGTTTAGAAAGAGGAATGAGTCTAAAGGCAAGGATTTATTCACATGAAAATGTTAAAAATTTATGGAAAATATCAAGTGATACTGAGTTTCAATTATTGGAAATAAAAAGCACATTATCTGATGACGAGATAAGTAATTTAGATAATTTAAAATCAATAAATAAATTTGGTTTAATTATTAATGAAAATCCTGAAGCAGCAGGGAATAATATATTTAGAATACAAAAAGCTAGTGAAGATGGGTTATTAAGAGATTCAACTATGAAATTAAAATCAAGATTGAGTAAAAAAGATATCAAAGCAGAAAGATCAATTTCAAAGTTAACTTTAGATGAAATTATAACTGTATTAACGACTAAATCAGAACTAGATGAAAGATTGTCAGAAAACGTATTAAAATTATTAAATGAAACTGTCCGACCAAAATATAAAAAGAAATTAGTGCCATTAGTAGTTACACAATATGAGAGAATACATCTAATACCAAAAAATGAGGATTGGAGAAAATATATTAGAATAACTATTGATCCAGGGGTGGATTATTTTAATCCAATCTTGGAGACAGGTATAAAATTTACCAAGAGCAGAAATCTTAAAGCTGAATTTATGAAAAGAGAGAAATTTTCAAGATTAGAGTTCAAAATTGATAGCCAAAAATTGTCATTAATGAAAGATTTAGAATTTTCAATTTCTAATCTATTACAAAAATATGGATGTTTAGCGACCATTTCAAAGAAATGGACAGGAATAACTGAAATCTCAGAGTATTACATAAAAAAACAAGCATTATGGCGAGAGCCATTAGGTACACAAATTTCAGGCTATTTTCCTGTAGACATAACTTGGTATGCTAATGGGTTTAATGATTACGAATTTGAAGATATAGTTAAAAAATCA
>MDSZ01032273.1_pt1 | contig 13337 bp, 22 predicted proteins | sample 811201 | NCBI WGS metagenome assembly MDSZ01 (sample SAMN05326647, study PRJNA326480) | marine metagenome | isolation source: seawater | place: Indian Ocean: North | collected 2010
AGCCTTTACAACCTTATCAATATCTAAATATGATTCTATAGAAGTTAAACCACCAAGATTAATGCATTCATCTGCCAAGGTTGAATGGGGGGCATTTACATCAGCATCAGAACAAATTGCTACTGTTTTGATTCCAAGTTTTCTTGCAGTCCTAATAATTCTGCAAGCAATTTCTCCTCTATTTGCAATTAATATTTTTGAAAACATTTTCTATCTTAAAAATTGAGTTATTAAAGAGGAATATTGTCGTGTTTCTTCCAGGGGTTAGATAATTTTTTATTTTTTAGCATTTCTAAAGATCTACAAATTCTTTTTCTAGTAGTATTAGGCATTATAACATCATCTATAAATCCCCTACTGCCGGCAATAAATGGGTTTGCCAGCCTTTCCCTATACTCATTTGTTTTTTTCTCAATTTTCTTCTCATCCCCCAATTCACCTCTAAAAATAATTTCAACTGCACCTTTTGGACCCATAACAGCAATTTCAGCTTGTGGCCAAGCATAATTAACATCTCCTCGCAAATGTTTTGAGCTCATAACATCGTATGCTCCTCCATATGCCTTTCTTGTAATAACAGTTATTTTTGGGACAGTAGCTTCAGCAAAAGCAAATAATAATTTTGCTCCATGCTTTATAATTCCATTATACTCTTGAGAAGTTCCTGGAAGAAAGCCTGGAACATCAACAAAAGTAATTATAGGAATATTAAAACAATCACAAAATCTTACAAAGCGAGCAGCTTTTCTAGCTGAATTATTGTCAAGACAACCTGCTAAAACCATAGGTTGGTTTGCAACAATCCCGATTGGTGAACCACTCATTCTTGCAAATCCAGTAATAATATTAGCAGCATAGTCTGACTGAAGCTCAAAAAAGTCTCGGTCATCTACTACTTTAGTAATTAATTCCTTCATATCATATGGTTTATTTGGATTATCTGGAATTAAGGAGTCTAATGAAAACTCAAGTCTATCCGCTGGATCTTCTGATTGTCTTACAGGTGGTAATTCTTTATTGGATGAAGGTAAAAATCCCATAAACCTTCTTAACTGAAATAAAGCCTCCACATCATTTTCAAATGATAGATCTGCAACTCCTGATTTTTTTGTATGTGTTAGTGCACCACCTAATTCTTCATGACTGACCTCCTCGTGAGTTACTGTTTTTAGAACATCCGGACCAGTTACAAACATATAAGATGTATCTTTAACCATAAATATAAAATCTGTCATTGCTGGGCTATAAACTGCTCCTCCAGCACATGGTCCCATAATTACAGATATCTGAGGTATAACTCCTGATGATAAAACATTCCTTTGAAAAACTTCAGCGTAACCCGCTAAAGATGCAACGCCCTCCTGTATTCGTGCACCACCAGAATCATTCAAACCAATAACCGGTGCACCTACTTGAAGTGCTTTATCCATAATCTTACAAATTTTTTCAGCATGGGATTCTGATAATGAACCTCCAAACACAGTAAAATCTTGACTAAAAACAAAGGTTAATCTTCCATTAATTGTACCATAACCTGTAACCACTCCATCTCCTGGAATTTTTTGTTTATCCATTTCAAATTCAGAACATCTATGTTCAACAAACATATCCCACTCCTCGAATGTTCCTGGATCTAAAAGTATCTCAATTCTCTCCCTAGCTGTTAACTTTCCTTTTTTATGTTGACTATCTTGCCTTTTCTCACCTCCACCAGCAACTGCTAATCTTCGCTTATAGTCAAGTTTTTTTATAATTTCTCTCATAATCAAATAAATATTTAATAAAAGATACTATAAACTAATTACATAGATTTTTTAAAGAAAATTGAAATATTTTTTATTGATTTTAAATAATCCTTATCAATAACTCTTTGTTCATTAACTACACCCCATTTTTTTTGCTGAAATAAAGATTCTATATTAGATAGCTCAAAAAGTTTTCTAGATGATATTTTTCTTTCAAGGAAAAAAAAACTTAATATTACTGATTTAGTTAGTAATGATAGTTTTAAAAAAGCTGTAAGGTAAAAATTATCTTTTGTTTTTAAAAAATTGCAGAAAGAAAATTTATCAATATTTGTCTGTTTTAAAATCAATGATTCAAGAAATTTAAACCTTATCTTAAATCTATTAGAAAAAATATTGATTAAATCATTCAATTTTTTATCCATTATTTTGTTAAGTGGGTGATCTTCCGAATATCTATAAAGTATATTGTCATAATCTATCAAACCTAATAATTTTTTTTGAATCTCTAATCTATCTTCTTTTAAAAGGTCACAAGAAAAAAAAGTTAAACTCAAGATTGAAAATTGGTCTTTGTAATCCTTTTTATTTTTTAATTCTTTAATCAGTTCAATTGCGTGATTTTTTTTTTTTACAAATAAAAAATTTTTTTTAGGAGTTAAAATTTTTTTACTATTTTGTAATAAAAAATAATTATCTTTCTCTTTAGAAATTGAAAACACTTTACAGATCAATGAGATTATTTAATTTTAAATTTTCTAAAAATTCCTTAAAATATTTAGGAATACACGCTTGTAAGTTTACCTTTTTACCTTCAAAATCAGTAAATTCCATTTTGTATGCATGTAAAAGTAATTTTTTAGATTGCTTTATATTTCTTGTTTTAAGATCAACGAATTTATCTTCTCCAATAATTGGTGTTTTATTAAGAAAAAAATGTTTTCTAATTTGATTTTTTCTTCCAGTAACTGGATTTACTTTAAGTAAATGAATATTATTTTTTGAGTCAATTACCTCGTAAAATGTTAAAGACTCTAATTCTTTTGAACCTGATATAATTGGTTTATTTATCTTCCCTTTAAGTTTTCCTAATTTTCCTTGAATGACTGTGAGATAGGTTTTCTTTACTAATCTTTTTTTAAAAAGTTCACTTATAAAAATAGCAGCTTTCAAGGTTCTAGCTAATACTAGTACACCAGAGGTTTTTTTATCAAGCCTATGAACTAATCTTGGTTTATCATTTGAGGAATATTGAAGCCCGTGCAAAATATCGTCAATATTTAAACTTATTTTTGTCCCTCCTTGAACTGCAATATCTGAAGGTTTGTTAATTGCTACAAAATTATTATCTTTGTATATCAACCATGATCTAATTTTATTTATATATTTTGTATCAACTGTTTTTACAGTTTTTAAATCACTTTTTAGATTTAAGTTTCTGGTAATTCTTATTTTATCGCCAAAAATAAGATTATATGAGTTTTTCACTCTTTTACCATTTACTCTAACTAATCCTTTTCTAAATATTTTACAAATTGATGGATAAGAAAGTTTTGGATATTTTTTTTTAAAATAATAATCTATTCTAGATTCAGAAAAATCTTCTTCTACAATCCATTCAACAAAACTGTTAAAAGCCATTTTTTTAAAAAACTACTTTTTTTCCTTATCTAATTTAGTTTGTTCTGCAGGCTTTTTTTCAAGAGGTTCTTTTGTGATATCCTTATTTTTTGTATTATCAGGATTAGTTTTCATTTCATTGGTTTTATTATCTGCAGATTTTTTTATTCTTTCTTTATCAACTAGGCCTTTTGCTTCTATATCTCTATCAACTAATTCTATGACAGCCATTGGAGAAGAATCGCCAGATCTGAAACCAGCTTTAAGAATTCTAGTGTAACCTCCATTTCTAGAACTATATCTTTTTGCAAGAACGCCAAAAACTTTTCTTACTAAATTATCATCTCTTAAAACCGAATAAACTTTCCTTTTAGAGTGAAGAGATTGATTTTTTCCGGAGGTTAAAATTTTTTCAACAAATGGTCTAAGATCTTTAGCCTTCGGCAAAGTAGTCAATATTTGCTCATTTAAAATTAAAGATTTCGACAAGTTTCTTAACAATGACATTCTGTGACTTGTTTTTCTATTTAATTTTCTTCCTGAAATATTGTGTCTCATAAATTTACCTTTTAATAGGGATCCTCAAGTTTTTTTCTAATCTCTTCGATATTCTCTGGAGGCCAACCTTCTATTTTCATTCCTAATTCAAGATTCATTGTGGTTAGAATCTCTTTAATTTCATTAAGAGATTTTCTACCAAAATTTGGCGTTCTAAGCATTTCTGATTCTGATTTTTGCACTAAATCCCCTATGTAAATTATTTCGTCATTTTTTAAACAATTAGCTGATCTCACTGAAAGTTCAAGTTCTTCAACTTTTCTCAATAAATTAACGTTTAATGTTGGTTCTTCGGATTGAACAGTAGTAGTTTCTTCTACAGGTTCATCAAAATTAATAAACATTTTTAGTTGTTCGTCAATAATCCTAGCTGCATAGGCAACAGAGTCTTCGGGAATCACTGAACCATTTGTTTCTATATTCATAATTAATTTATCATAATCAGTAACTTGACCAACCCTTGAGTTTTCAACTCGAAAAGATACTCTTCTAACAGGTGAAAAAAAAGAATCTATATGAATAGTGCCCAAAGGAGAATCATCCTGATTATGTTTAATTGCTGGAACATAACCTTTTCCTTCTGCAACTTGCAAAGTGATATTAACATTTGCTTTTGAATCAAGTGTACAAATGTGTAAATCTTTATTTAAAACTTCAACATGAGAACCACATTCAATATCTCCAGCCTTGATTTCCTTTGGACCTTTAGATTTTATAAAAATCTTTGTTGAATCTGTGTCATTCAATTTCAAAGCTAACTGCTTTACATTGAGTATGATTTCAGTAACATCTTCTATTACACCTGGTATTGAAGTAAACTCATGAGTAATTCCTTCAACTTTTATAGATGTAACGGCTGCACCCCTAATTGAGGATAAAAGTACCCTCCTCAACATATTTCCTAAAGTTTGACCATAACCGCTTTCAAGTGGTTCAGCAACAAGTTCAGCATGTGTACTACTGTCTTTATCTTTAACAAAATCAATTTTTTTTGGTTTTATAAGTTCTTTCCAATTTTTATTAATCACAAATATTTCCTTTTTTTTAGGTTAAAAATTTAGAATTACTAAACCCTTCTTTTCTTCGGCGGTCTACATCCATTGTGCGGTATTGGGGTAATGTCCTTTATAACTGTTATATTAAGTCCCGTAGAGCCTAAAGCTCTAATTGCAGATTCCCTACCATTACCAGGACCCTTGATAATTATCTCAATATTTTTCATTCCATGATCAATGGCCTTTTTTGCAGCTTCTTCAGCAGCAAGTTGAGCAGCGAATGGTGTGGATTTTCTTGAACCCTTAAAACCCTTATTACCCGACGAACTCCATGAAATTGTATTGCCCACAGTGTCTGTAATTGTAATTATAGTATTATTAAAAGTAGAGTTTATATGTGCAACTCCAGTAGGAACGTTCTTTTTAACCTTTTTTTTTTTTGAATCTTTTGCTACCATATTTTTAATTTAAACTGCTTTTTTCTTGCCAGCAATCGGAACGGCCTTTCCTTTTCTTGTTCTTGCATTGGTATGGGTTCTTTGCCCTCTGACTGGAAGTTTATTTCTATGTCTAAGTCCCCTATAACAACCCAAATCAGTGAGTCTTTTTATATTTCCTGAAACCTCTCTTCTTAAATCACCTTCAACTACAAAATTTTTATCAATACATTCTCTTATTTTAATGATTTCGTCTTCAGTTAACTCGTTTACCCTTTTATTTACGTCGACATTAGTAGAAGAACAAATATCTTTTGAAAACTTTGGACCAATACCGTATATATACCTTAATGCAATTTCTAATCTTTTATTGCTTGGAACATTAACTCCTGCTATTCTTGCCACTTTAATTCCTTTGAAATATAAATTTGGATTATATTTTTTTTTTTTTTTAAGTCAACACCGTTCTAACTAATAATATCTTTAATTTGATCACTTACCTTTTCAATTGAATTCATACCATTTACTTTACTCAATAAACCTTTTTTTTCATAATAATTTACAATTGGAAACGTATTTTTCTTATAGACCTCTATTCTATTTAGTAGTGTTTCAATATTATCATCGAGTCTTACATTCCCATTGTTAGACTGATTTATTCTCTTTTTAATTCTTTCCTCTAATATACTTAGATCGACTTCAATTAGTATCGCACTATCTAGTTTTAAAGAAATTTTCATTAACGAATCGTCTAAAACTTCAGCTTGACTTAAATTTCTAGGAAAACCATCAAAAACTATATTTGAATCTTTTAATTCTTTCATTCTTTTTACAATCAAATCAATAACAATTTCGTCAGGTACTAATTCTCCCTTCTTCATAATATCAATAATAACTTCACCATATTTGGAATCCTTACTTTCAGTTTCATTTCTTAAAAGATCACCTGTGGATAATTGAACAAAACTATGAGTATCAACTAAAATTTTCGATTGGGTGCCTTTCCCGCAACCAGGTGGGCCTAATAAAACAACCTTCTTCATCTTCTTGATCTTAAACTAGATTTTTTTATCAAACCTTCATACTGGTGAGCTAGTAAATAAGATTGTATTTGTGTAACTGTATCCATTGTTACACTAACAACTATAAGCAAACTTGTTCCACCAAAGTAAAACGGAACTTGGTATTTAGAAATAAGTAATTCAGGTAATAGACATATCATTGAAAGGTATAAAGCCCCCAATACGGTCAATCTAGTTAAAACATAGTCTAAATATTCAGCAGTATTTTCTCCTGGCCTAATACCTGGTACAAATCCTCCGTACTTTCTTAGATTATCAGCTGTATCTTTTGGATTAAAAACTATAGCAGTATAAAAAAAAGCAAAGAAGGCTATCATTGAAATATATAGAGTTAAATAAACAGGGTGCCCCCTACTTAAAAATAAACTTATTGTATTTAGCCAATCTGGCCCACTTCCAGCGTTAAAACTTACAAAGGTTATAGGGAGTAATAACAATGAACTTGCAAATATAGGGGGAATAACTCCGGCTGTATTAATCTTCATAGGCAAATGAGAGGAATCTGCAACGCCACTTCCAGCTCCTTGTTGCCTTTTTGGATATTGAATAAGAATACGTCTTTGTGCTCTTTCAATATAAACCATAAAGGCAATAACTGCTACTGACATAACCATTAAAAACACAATAAATAGAGTAGATAAAGCGCCAGTTCTGCCTAATTCAAAAGTGGTGCTTAAAGCTAGTGGTAGTTGAGAAACAATGCCAGTAAAAATGATTAATGAGATACCATTGCCTATTCCTCTTTGAGTAATTTGCTCACCTAACCACATCAAAAAAAGTGTTCCAGATACTAATGTTGTAACAGTTAAAAATCTAAAAAACATTCCTGGCTCCATCACCGCTTGTATACCCTGGCTACTAGACATATTTTCAATTCCAACGGCAACCCCATAGCCTTGAACTGTAGCAAGTAGAACTGTTCCATATCTAGCATATTGATTAATTTTTTTTCTTCCTAGCTCACCTTCTTTTTTAAGTTGCTCTAGTTGTGGAGATATCACAGTTAGAAGTTGCATTATTATACTAGCAGAAATATAGGGCATTATATTCAAAGCAAAGATTGTCATTCTTCCCAGAGCACCTCCAGCGAACATGTCAAACATACCTAAAATGCCACCTACATTTCTCTCAAAAACTTTTTCTAGAGCAACTGGATCTATTCCAGGCAAAGGAATGTAGGAACCTATTCTATAAACTATTAAAGCAAGTAGAGTAAAAAAGATTCTTTTCTTTAAATCTTCGGCTTTAGCTATAGAACCAAGACTAATTCGAGATGCAAGTTGTTCAGAAACAGATGCCATAAATTAATCTTTTTTTTTAATTGGATTTTTATTAGAAACTTTATTTTTTGACTTCACAACTTTATTCTTTGGCTTAACAATTCTTTTATCCAAACTTGAGGATTTACTTGTTTTTGTTTTTACATTCTCTTTTGAAACATTATTAGCACTCTTATCCTTGTCACTATTTAGAACTTTATTAGAAGTAGATTTTTCTACCTTTTGTTTTTTCTTTTTTTGAGGTTCAGATTTAAAATTGATTAGTTTCACCTCACCGCCAACTCTTTTAAACTCTTTTAAAGCATTAGCAGAAACCGCATGAGCTTCAACTATAATATTAGAATTAAGTTTGTCTCCTAAAAGAATTTTTAACTTTGTATTTCTTTTTGATTTAGTTAGTGAAATTAATGATTTAATAGAAATATTTTCTTTTTCTTTAATAATTTTTCTTTTTAAAAGATCATTAAAAAAGTTTGTATTTACTACAACTTTTCTAAATTCTTTTCTTGTCTTAAAACCATGTTTTGGCATTCTCATATGAAGTGGCATCTGCCCACCTTCAAAGCCATTTATTGAAACTCCTGATCGTGATTTCTGTCCTTTCATTCCTCTACCACAAGTTTTACCGAGACCGGAACCAATGCCTCTACCCACTCTTCTTTTTTTTTGGAGCTTCAAGCTATCTTTTTTTATTTCATTAAGTTTCATTTTTTAATTTCCAAATTTGTTTCTACTAAATGTTTTATTTTTTTTAACATACCCTGAATTGATGGTGTATTTTCCAAAGTTCTCTCTCGGTTAATTTTATTCAGACCCAAGCTTATAAGGATTTTTTTTTGAATAGATTTTCTTCCAATTGGACTTTTTATTTGCTTAATTTTAATTTTTGCCATCTATTACCTCCGTATCACCTTTTCTTCTTTTAGTGATCTCATTGATTTTAAGTCCTCTTCTTAGAGCAATTATTTTTGGAGATGAAGCCTTTCTTAAAGCCTCAAAAGTTGCACGAACCATATTATGAGGGTTAGATGTTCCAACTGATTTTGCTACAATATCCTGAATTCCAAGTGCTTCAAAAACTGCTCTCATAGGTCCACCCGCTATAACACCCGTACCTGATGGTGCACTCCTTAAATAAACTTTTCCAGAGTCGTACCTTCCATATATATCATGATGTAGAGTTCGCCCTTGTCTTAATGGAACCCTAATCATATTATTTTTTGCCTCATCAGTTGCTTTTTTTATTGCTTCAGGTACTTCCTTTGCCTTTCCTTTACCATGACCAACTAAACCATTAGCATCTCCAACAACTACTAAAGCTGCAAAACTAAATCTTCTTCCTCCTTTGACAACTTTTGCAACCCTATTAATACTAACTAATTTTTCAACTAAATCACCACTCTCATTTGATTTATCAGAATCTGATTCTGAATTCTTTTTTTTTTCGGATACAATTCCAGTATTAGAGTTATTTTTTATGTCCTTTTTCTTAGCAGTGAGTTTATTTTTATTATTAATTTCTTCAGGATTTTTATTTAATTTTGGTTTGTCATGACCACTATCAGATTTTATTTTTACATCTTTTTCGACCTTATTATCCTTATTTTCAACTGGTTTTGTTTTAATAACATCAGAGTATTTAGTTTTATTTGAATCTACAGAAACATTTTCTTTACTAATTATTTTTGTTTCTACTTTATTTTTCGTATCAATTACTGATGGTTTTTTATCAGATGGATTAGGTTTCATAATTACCTTTTTTTCAGAATTACCGTCATTTGAATTTGAGGTAACTTTTTTTGTATCCTCTGATTTTGGCTTGTTAATATTTTCTTTATTTTCATCAACCATAATAACCTCTTTTAAAATTTTATACCTTTTGATCTTACACCTAAAGCAAACTCTTTTACTCTTCCATGAAAAAGATAATTTCCTCGATCAAATAATATTTTTGACTTTATACCTTTTTTTGTAATTTTTTCACCAATTATTTCACCAACTTTAAATGCTTGTTTTTTTTGTGATACTTTCTCTTTTTTTAAAGACTCATCATGAGTGGAAGATGATAATAATGTTATACCCTTAGCGTCGTCAATCAACTGACCATACAAGTGTTTATTAGACCTATATACAGATAATCTTAAGTTAAGTGATTTTTTTAATTTAAAACGTGTTCTATCTGCTCTTCTTTTTAGTTGTGCAATTTTACTTATCATTTCTTTTTACCCTCTTTTCTTCTTATATATTCATCTTTATATTTTACACCCTTACCTTTAAATGGTTCGGGTTTTCTAAACTCTCGAATGTTAGCTGCTACCTGACCAACTCTTTGCTTATCTATACCTGAAACTTTAATAAAAGTAGGTTTCGGAACCTCAATTTTTATGTCTTCAGGAATTGGGAAGTTAATTGTATGAGAAAATCCTAACGATAATTCTAAAACATTTCCCTTTTGATTAGCTTTATAACCAACACCGTTTAGTTCCAACTCTTTCGTAAAACCCTGCGATACGCCAATAACTAGATTAAAAATTCTAGACCTTACAGTTCCCCACATCTGACTTAGATGTTTAGAGTTTCCAGAAGATTTAACAACAATATTATTTTCCACTTTTTCAACATTTGCACTTTGATTAAATTGATAGGATAATTCTCCAAGTTTTCCTTTAGCATGGAAAACACCATCCTCAATCTTTACATCAGTGTTCTCTGGGATTTTAATTGGAATTCTTCCACTTCTAGACATAAAACACTCCTAAAAAACCTTGCATAAAATTTCTCCTCCAACATTTTCATCTCTTGCTTCATTATCAGAAAGTACCCCTTTAGATGTTGAAAGTATAGAAATACCAAGGCCATCAAAATTTCTCTGAAGGTCTTTAATTTTAGAGTAAACTCTTCTACCTGGGGTTGATACTCTTGAAATGTCTTTTATCACTGGTTCACCATCAACATATTTAAGTTCAATCTGAAACTCATTTTTCCTATTATCCATTTCTACTCTTTTAAAACCTTTTATATAACCTTCTCTATGTAAAACCTCAAGGACATTGGCTCTAAATCGTGATGCAGGCATAAGAACAGAATCTTTTCCTCTAACCTGACCATTTCTAATTCTTGTTAACATATCTCCAAGTGGGTCTGATAAACTCATAATAAAATCCTTTCTTTTACCAACTTGATTTCGTAATTCCTGGTATTTGACCGATTGATGCTAGTTCACGAAAAGCTATTCTAGATAATTTGAATTTTCTATAAACTCCTCTCCCTCTCCCAGTCAATACACATCTATTTCTTATTCTAACTTTCGAAGCATTCCTGGGAATCTTTGATAGCTTAAGCCTAGCTTGAAATTGTTCATCTGGAGATAAACGTTTGTTATTAGCCATTTTTAATAATTTATCATGCCTACTTTTATATCTCTCATACAGTTTTATTCGTTTTTTATTTCTTTCTACAATGCTTATCTTTGACATTTTTCCTCCTTTACTGCTTAAAAGGCAAATTAAAGCCTTTTAGCAATTCTAAAGCATGTTCATCATTAGTGGTTGAAGTTATAAATGAAATATCCATTCCTCTAACTTTATCTATTTTGTCATAGTCTATTTCAGGAAATATAATTTGTTCCTTAATACCTATTGAATAATTACCTCTTCCATCAAAAGATTTTTTTGAAAGACCTTTAAAATCTCTAACCCTTGGAAGAGCAATATATATCAATCTATCAAGAAATTCGTACATTCTATTTTTTCTTAGTGTAACTTTGCATCCAATATTAAGTCCTTTTCTCAATTTAAAACCTGCTATTGATTGTTTTGATTGAGTAACCATAGGTTTTTGACCAGTTATTTGAGTTAAATCCTCTAAAGCATTATTAATTTTTTTTGAATCCGTAACACTTTCACCAACACCCATATTAACAACTATTTTTTCAAGTTTAGGTACTTCAAAAATATTTCCAAAACCAAACTTTTCCTTGAGTTGGTTTCTTAACTGATTTACATAAAATTCTTTTAATCTAGCCATAATAAATTAATTTAAGGTTTCTCCTGATTTTTTTAAAAATCTAACTTTTTTACCATCTTGCAAAAATTTAAATCCAACTCTTGAGGGTTTTGATGTTTTAGGATCAATTAAAGAAAGTTTAGATATAAAAATAGGTTTTTCTATTGACTCAATTCCTCCTTTAGATGTTGCAGATTGTTTATTATGCTTTTTTACAACATTTACTCCCTCAACAATTGCTTTTACATGTTTAGGATCTTTGATAATTCTTAAAACCTTACCATTTTTTCCTTTGTCTTTTCCTGATAAAACAACCACGCTATCACCTTTTTTTATTTTTAAAGACACTACAAAACCTCCGGTGCAAGTGAAATTATTTTCATATACTTTTTTGCTCTCAGTTCTCGAGTAACAGGGCCAAATATTCTAGTTCCAAGAGGCTCCCCATTATTATTAATCAAAACAGCAGAATTTCTATCAAATCTAATTGATGAACCATCTGATCTGTATACTTCCTTTGAAGTTCTTACAATTACTGCTTTATGAATTTCCCCTTTTTTAACTTTTCCTCTTGGAATTGCATCTTTAACAGTAATTACAATCACATCACCTATTGATGCAGATCTTCTTTTAGAGCCGCCTAATACTTTTATACACTGAACTTTTTTTGCACCAGAGTTATCAGCTACATATAAATTTGACTGCATTTGAATCATAAAAACCTCTACTTAATAACCCATGTTTTTGTCTTTGAGATAGGTCTGTTTTCTATAATAGATACAGCCTGACCTATTTCACATTTATTGTTTTCATCATGGGCACTATATTTTTTACTTTTATTAATATATTTTTTATAAACCGGATGCATAACCTTCCTTTTAACCAATACAGTTACTGTTTTGTCTGCTTTATTTGAAATAACAACTCCTCTTAATATTCTTTTTGGCATTTACTTTTTTTCCTTTTTTAAATTCATTAAAGTTTTAATCCTTGCAATTTGCTTTTTTACCATAGAAATTCTTGCAGTTTTTTCTAACTGACCAGAAGCTTTCTGAAATCTTAAATTAAAAGATTCTTTTCTTAATCCTAAAAGTAAGTCCTTTAATTTTTGATTATCTAGTTTTTTTAGTTCAGAAATTTTTTCCATCTTATAACCCTAATCTTACAACAAATTTATTTTTATTTGGAAGCTTAGCCGATGCTAATTCAAAAGCTTCTTGGGCTAAATCTTTAGCAACCCCATCAATCTCGAAAAGTATTTTTCCTGGTTTAACTTTAGCAGCCCAAAACTCAACTGATCCCTTACCCTTACCCTGTCTAACTTCAGCAGGTTTCTTTGTGATTGGAACATCAGGGAAAATTCTTATCCAAACCTTTCCTGATCTTTTTAAATGACGGGAAATGCATCTCCTTGCAGATTCAATTTGTCTAGATGTAATTCTTGCTGGAGTAATAGCTTTAAGACCAAAAGAGCCAAAATTAAGGGAATTTCCTCCTTTTGACAATCCATGCATCCTTCCTTTAAATTGTTTTCTGAATTTTGGTTTTTTTGGTTGTAACATTTATGACTCGCTTATTTTTGTAATTTCTTCATTATTATCTTTATTAAGTTTTA
>MDSZ01107300.1_pt1 | contig 13337 bp, 18 predicted proteins | sample 811201 | NCBI WGS metagenome assembly MDSZ01 (sample SAMN05326647, study PRJNA326480) | marine metagenome | isolation source: seawater | place: Indian Ocean: North | collected 2010
GGATCTCCGCAAATAACCGTATCTGTTTGGTATATTAATATGTTTTCGCCATCTATCGAGTTCCAAAAATCTTTGCTTGTCAATAAATTATTGTAATCTGGAATCTTCAAATTTTTTACTCCTAAATTCTTCAATGTCATTTTCCCACTTTCTATCTCTGGTCCAAAACTGCTACGCACAAAATCCTCGTTATCCGTCCCGTGAAATACGTAAAATTTCGTTGCAGACGGCAACTTCTTCAAATTATCTTTAACTATCGGAATTAGATACTCGTGCTTTCTGGGCTCTACTATAACCGCCGCGTCCAATTGTTCCTCCTCTTGCCCAAATGTTTCCCGTGCGGTCTTCTTTATCAAATAACTCACCAACATCAAATAAATAAACAACAACAACAACGTTTTTAACCTAAATTTCATCTTACTTACTTGACAACATTATATATTTCACATACTTCTTATTCAACCTCCGCTGCTCTGGCGATAACGACTTATTCAACTTCAACAACGTTTTGGTAAGCGTAACCGAACCGTGCTTCTTGCTTAACTTATCCAACAACCCAAAACCACTTGAACGACGCTGTATAGTCTGAACTTGTTCTTTAGCAACTCTATAACGGGCCAATTGAGATTTTGACATTATCGGCAATTTCAACTTCTTTCGCCACGATGAAATTCTTGTACTCCACCTAGAAAGCGCATAACTCATAAAAACACGCTCATACGGCGTTATTAACGAATCCATATTTTCATATTCAGCCAACACCCTATGTATCAAATTCTCAAAATCATTATATTTCAACTGATACGGAACCAACCCCTTCTTCTTAATACCAACATGTGGATCCTTTTTCTTCGAACGATTATACAACGTTGTTGAACGTGTATCCATAAAACCCGTCAATACATCATCGCTCCCCTTCTGATCCAAATTATACCCTTGTGCATCCATAACCATCATCGTCCTTATATCTACTATGTTTATCGGCTGCGAGGAATTTGACCTTACAAACTTCTCTTCAAACATCTCAACATCTCCTGGCCCAAATAACGTTGTATACTTCAAATACGACTTTTTACTACTCTTCTTCAACAAATAAGCCGTACTTCCACTCGCCGCCGTGAGCCTCTCAACGCTCAAACGCACTAATATCCTATGTATTAACAACAAATGTGTCATCAAAAAATACATAATACGACCCACCGAAAGTTCTGGCATACACGCAACAGTTGGATTCTCGCACTTTTGAAATAACTCCGTTTTTCTATCAAGTGCTCCCCTCAATCTACTCGCATATGTTGGATTGTCCGGTATCTCCTTTAACAACTGAACTGGCCTTATATTATAAGCGTCATTCAACACGTGCTCATACACACTCTCTCCATACGACCACTCTAATACTGGCCGCTTAAATAACCCCCTTCTCATTATAACTGTACATCTTTTCATCTGCGCTATATAATCTTCCGCCTTTTGGCTCGTACTCATCTTTTGACCTTCCGATTTACCACCTAATGCCGTATACTCATCTACAAACTTCTTCAATTTCTTATGATTCAACCTAAATCCGCTATCAAATAATATCAACATCGTTCGCTCACACGCAAACTCATATATCTGCCGCTCCACTGCCTTAAAATCATCTAACTTGTCGTCTACACTCCCAAAACTACTCGACAAAAAACCAGAAGGACTGAAAAACGTACCCCCTCCCCCACGATTCTTAAATACCACCGACATCAAATACATCTTCTCCCACTCACTCAAATCATCACCCGCATTATTCAACATGTCTCGCCGCAACTCACCCACCTGTTTAGCTTCATCCCTGGGCTCCGTCTCCGACGGTGTCTGCAAAAATTTCCTCGCTTTATTATCAATAAATTTATTGAAATACTTCAAAAATTTACTCATCGGGTGCTTAGTAGAAAGCGGAACTATCTCATTGTCCGTTACTGTATATTTATTATACAGCAAAAAATAAAATAACCTTACACGCCTCGACGATATCATCGCACGAACTCTTTTCGACGCTTGTGCTCTCTTCTCCGAATCGGTTTCGTTCACTTTTGCTCTGATTTTTCTCTCGTACTCTGTATCGCTGTCTCCTACAACTGCCAAATTGTCAACGTCTTCTTGGCTAACTGGTAGTTCGAGGTTGTCTATTCTTTCTGTTGCTGCTTTTCTTGCTAATTTTTGTAATTCTTCGCTATTTGCTTTTTTATCCTTTGCTACTTGCTCTTTTAATCTAGCCAAGATTTCATCCAAACGTGTATCACTCGCACTGGAGATATTGTGTATTAATTCCAACACTATTTTTACGCAATCTTGGTGAAATATGATTACTTTGTAAAAAAGAATTATCTGCTCTACTATATTTTGCCCCCAAGATTTATTCTTCAATTCTCTAGGTATTCTTCCCGGTAAGGAATTTGTTATTGATTTCTTTACTTCCATTACTTTAGACACATCAAATACCATCGTATCTAAAAACTCCAACGGATTCTGAACGATCGGTTTTACCTTTATTAAAGAAGATCGTCTCGTGTATCTTTGATCATCTTTAAACGGCGTAGCTTCTTCTTTTGACTTACTCTTTTTACTACTACTATCTTCTTTTTTAGAATCTTCTTTTTTAGAATCTACTTTTTCTCCAAATAAACCCTTTTTTCTTGTTCTCATTTAATAATACTAATTATTTTATTTTCGCCTTCTAAGTTCTTCATCTGTAGGCAAATATTTACCCGCCATAAACTGCCCCAACTCAACATCAGCTCTTTCCTTTGTTATTTCTCCACTTTCTCTACGCTCCACCAAATTCTTCATAAACGATATTATATGAACAGAATTTCTATCACCCAATATAACTTTGAAAAATTCTGGATACGTTTCCTTTATTCTTCCATACTTAACTTCTATATCTTCCACCGTCCTATTACCACTATCCAAATCAGACCTTATAGCTTTCGCCGCCACCAATATCTCCCCAAATTGAACACTCGAATACTTAAAACTCATTGCGACGATTTTATAATAATGCGTTTTATTTAACTTTGTATTATAAAACCGCAACCACTTTATTCTTACCCTTCTCTACACGTATCCATATCATCACATATTCTATCGTATCCATACAACTCCCTACCTCCTTGTGCCAACGAACACGGCGTGCAAAATACCGACAGAAATACATCCTCACAATCCCCCCCTGCTATATTATTTCGCCTTCTTATCATATTTCTTACATTCAATACACCCGTCAAAAATGTTACACCCGAAGAAAATCCAAACACCGCCGACCACACGGGACTATACGGAACTAACGCCAACGATACACCATGAGTTGCCATTACTGCTCCCGAAAAACAACAACACGAACATTTTGTCCGTGTTAGCCTTTCTATTTGCTGGCCCGTATATATAACTGGCGTTAAAAAAGAACACACCATACTCGGATATATATTATTAAAACAATCGCACAACCCATCTTTCCACCGTCTCTGCCTATTTTCTTCCACTTCCTCATTCAATGATACTATTACCCGATCATATAATTCCTCATCTATAACAGGCTTGCTAAAATCGAATTTAGGTACCGCTTTAAATTTCTTACTCATATTATTAATACAACACATTTGTTTTTAAATAATGCTCACTAAACTCAAACCCCGCTTACACCCCGTCATTGTCACAAATAACGCTTGGGACAAATTTCATAACGTCATCAACTCAGACCCACATTACACCGCTTTCCTTTTCTCCGCCGAAGGAGGCGGTTGTAACGGATTCAACTACTCTCTAAAAGCAATTAAACAACAAGAATACGACGACCTCATATCCACAAATTCACCTTCCATTAAACATAAAAACATCGAACTCATCATCGAACCTTCTTCCGAACTACTACTACTCGGAACAACAATCGACTACGTTCAACAAGATTATTCTAACAATATTTACGAAAATAAATTCATTTTTAAACCCAAAAAAGAATACGCCACCACTTGCGGTTGCGGAACTTCTTTCAGCCCCAAATAACTCACGCCTCTTCCTCTATTACATCCAACCCCTCCTTCTTGACATATTCTGGCGTCTTCGCTTTTACCTTAAACCTGTGCGCTGTACCTTCCGCAAAATTCTTGTCACTGTCGTGAAATATCAAATGTATCGGTGTATGCTCTTCGCTGCACTCTTTCAGCAGCTCATCGTGGGAATCTTTTATTTCTGGAGGAACATTAGATATAGTCACGTAATTACAATTACATTCGCCTGATTCAGAATCAAATCCTATGGCCAAAATACCTGGCCCCGCATTCGTCGAGCAATTCAAATACACCTCTATGAGTTGTGGTATATGATCGTTAAAATTAGGTTGAATATCTTTGTTATCGCTCATTTACAAAAATGTAATGTCTTTTTTTTAAATACATTATCATATATACCACGTAAAATATAACAACATTATTATCTTATTTATTCTAAACCCATTTTCACATGTCCACTCTTTTAAATTATAAAAACTCCGGTGTTAGCATCGAAAATGGTAATAATTTCGTTGATGTTATCAAAAATATAACTGGCAACGAAAATATCGGAGGTTTTTCTGGTATTTATGACTATAAAAACGGTATTAAACTAGTAGCATCTACCGACGGCGTAGGAAGTAAGCTTGAAATGTGTAAGATTTTACATAAATATGATACTATAGGTATTGATCTTGTGGCTATGTGTGTTAATGATATAATATGCCAAGGAGCAACGCCTCTATTTTTTCTTGATTATTACGCTTCCCATAAATTAAATATTGAAATATCTTCTCAAATTATTTCAGGCATACACAAAGGTTGTCAATTAGCAAACTGCAATCTATTAGGCGGAGAAACTGCTGAAATGCCTTTAACGTATAAAGAGTCTTTTGATTTTGATTTGGCTGGTTTTGTTGTCGGTTCTATAGAACAAGATGTATATCCCAAAAAAATAATTGAAGACGATTTAATATACGGATTACCATCCAGCGGATTACATTCCAATGGGTATACTCTTGTACATGAATTACTCAAGCTTGCCAATTTTCATATTCCTGGTGGATTAAATCAACTTCTTACTCCGACAAAAATATACGTTGACGATATAAATAATATTATTAAAAAACACGGACCCTCAGTTAAGGGATTTGCTCATATAACTGGCGGTGGTTTAATTGAAAATATACCCAGATTATTAGATAAAGACCACGCCATTCATATTGACGGAAAATGGGATATACCTCCTATTTTTAAATGGATTTTCAACAATTCTGACATGACCGCTCAAGAAATGATTGAAACGTACAATTGCGGCATCGGCATGGCTATTATTTTTGATAAAAATATCGATATTGACAATTTACAAGATATGATACCCATAGGAAAAATTATTAAATCTAACAAATCTTTCATCGATTACGAATCCTTCTTCTAACCATCGGTATAACGTAAAAATATAACAACAATAATACAATTACTGCTATTTCTATCTTAAAAAAACCAATATATTCCGGAACACCTCTTATCACAAATCTTTCAAATAATTCATATTTCGTACACTTACCGCATGCTGGATAAGAAATAAATATAGCATCACTATTCACAGAACCAGCATTTAATAAATTCACATTTTCAAAAATTTTAAACGATTTATCAACTTTTATCACACTTTCATCGTTCACCGCCGAACAATACCCATTCATTCCACGCTGATCATCTTCCGACTTTTCCGTAAGCACCGATTCCAACATTTTTTTTACATCCGCTACATAACCCATATACATACCAGCATTAGCAACAACTTTATTGCACTCCCCAAATATCCTTTTAACGATATATCTATTGACCAAAACGGGATCCTGGGAAACAAGAATTCTTGTTTGGTACGACTCAAATATATTTAATATATTTTTCGGAGAGCCATTCACAAGAGTATCAAAACCATCCAAAACAACAACTATCTCACCATCTGGAAGACTACGAATATACTTTAAAATACTCCTGGCCTTTCCCATAAATCCTTGCCACTTCTCTCCAAATCCTAACACTTTTATAGTCACACCGTGTTTATTATCAATAAGCTCTTTAAATGTACCCTGTTCGTGGGTTGCGTAAGTAACGTAATGTATTTTAGTCATTTATAATATACCATTGATTTTAATTAATATATTACGTTAGTTTTTGCTATAATTTGTGCTTTAAATAGAAAACGACTTTACTTTCCTACAATTCACCAACGATGGCTTAAATTTAACCGTTCTATTCAAAAAATAAAATACACATCTCAACTCATTCATCAAAACTCTGAATAATTCATGATATGTACTGTCAAATTCATAAATAACCACCCTGATTTCACAAGGCAACAAATGAAACCTGCTTTCCATTTTAATAAAAGTATCTTTACACAACTTATTTCTATATTATGTTATTTTTTACAAATACTCAATTCTCACATATTTCATATATACCCGCAAACTTCTACCTTATCCCCCGTAAATTTAAACGGCTTTGCGCAACCATACACCATGTCTTCTTTTAACCAACTCTCGCACTCTTCCTTCGTGGCATGAGGAGGCACAAAATGCATCCCCTTTTTAAACACGGCATGCCTAAATATAGTACATCTTATCTCAGTTCTCGGCACTTGACATATTTCACCACAATGAGGACAATTAAAATAAAAAATATCATCGACCTTATCGTGATATATTTTACCTTCACTCAAATCAAACGCCTCCATTATTATATATCAAGTATCTTATTTTAAAGACATTATACCCGCAATAAATAATTACAATTTTAACGTTTTCGCCAACTTATACAAATTTACGCCTCGCCCTCGCTTTATCAAAGTGGGATCTCTCAACCAAAGCTCCAATATCTGAGGACACAAATAATTACTCTTACAAACAGAAGTTGTATGATGTAAAGTATTCGCTGTCTTATCTATTGCCATCAACAACTCCTTCTTTAAATTAACACAACTACACCTACGAAGATATAACAACAACGTCGTATTAGCTTTGTATGTTCTTATATCTTTCGGTGTAAAATCATCGCCGAACAATTCTTTGAATCTAACTCTCAACTTATCGGCCGTTCCCAATGGAAATAATCTCTTATTTCCGCAACTTCTCGCTTCTCTTAATTTACGCTTAATAAAATCCACATTCGAGCTCTCTTTTAACAATACATCATGCGAATGGCCCGATTTACCTACAAAACGCAACGCCAATTCACCTCTTTTATCACTCTTATAGACGTGATTTGTCAATAAAGTACTCACTCCAAATGTTTCATTTTCTTCTGCGTATTTATCGGAACCCACTCGAATATTTGTTGTCATCATCAATTTTATTATATTGTCAATGTCATCTGTTGTTGACGTTTTACTCAACTTCCGCACCTGCTTGGAAAACTTCAATAAACGCTTGAATTTTAACACTGACGACAATACACTCCACATCGGATGGTATATATACTGCGATCTCCCCTTGGAATCTTTACAGATTACCTGAACTCTTGATGTTGGGTCCTTACTCCTTTTTATAACTTCCCACCCAGGAGGTATAACTAACATTTAATTAAAATAAGGTTTTTTATTACAAATCTTACCACCGCATCAATTCTTATCATTATAATCTCTAATAGCCGCCCTTATACTATCCTCAGCTAACATACTACAATGAAGTTTCACCGGAGGTAATCCCAAATATCTTGATATTTCCGCATTCTTTAATTCGCCAGCTTCTTTGACAGTTTTTCCCACCAAATATTCCGCAACATAACTACTAGAAGCAATAGCAGACCCGCAACCAAAAGTTTTGAATTTCGCATCTTTTATTACGCCATTTTTCGAAATCTTCAACGAAAGCTTCATTACATCCCCGCAAGCTGGAGAACCAACCAAGCCAATACCAACGTCCTTATTTTTCCCGTTCATTGAACCTACGTTTTTTGGATTTTCATAACGATGGACTATTTTACTATTATATAACCTATTGGTGCTCACCAAGTTTTGACGTCTATTCATAATAGATAATATTCTCAACATTTATTAAAGACGATATCTTATTAAAATGACACTCTCCACTAAAAAAAGAAAAAATAGAACCACCGGCAAACTTACCGACTATTTTCCCAGTCTTAAACGACTAAAATTTACAAAATGTCTAAAACAACGACCCTACCCGTGGATATATCACCACGTCCCACCCGAACTATCTCGCCACATCCTCAGCTTCATCAACCCCATCCACCAACCCCCCACTAAACTTTTCAGATGGTCCAGAAAATTTAAAAAAAAATGGTGCAACCTATGCGGTGAATTAAGAAAACCATCAACCTCTCGCTGCTTACGATGTAATAGATATATGAGTTGGACTTGCACGGGCTGTGACACCATGGAAATATCACGCACTTGTAGAAAACGTATTTTTCCCACGACTCAATCTGACAGTGAGTTTGAAGATTAATACCTGTACTCCGCTCTCAACAAAAAACCTCTAGGAGGCCACCAATTCTCATCTGGAATTACCAAACCGTGTGGAATCCAGTCCGTGTCCCAATCTTTAGGCTGTGAAATTCTCTGAAATAAATACCCTATACACCTGTCAAGATCATACAACTCATTTGTGAATTTTCCCTGCGAATAACCGTAATTTACGCAAAGTGTATTCACGCTTTTCGTCAAATACTGCGCCAATTCATGTAATTCCACTACATTTTTCAAAATTTCCACTCTAATTCCGTGGATAGTATCGGACGGCCAAGTCAAATCCCTTGCCTGTCTACACATCTTTTGTAGCATATCATCAATAACCGTCGTAAAAGTCTCCAATATACCATAATATTCTGCATTAAATCTTCGCTTTTTATCCTTTATACCCAACTTTTGAGCCAATGTATTCTCATCAATCGTATTAACTATAAAATCAGCCAACAACTTCTTATCCTCTATCTCAACTACACCTTCTCTCGGCTGTAACGTTCGCATCTCCACATCCCCGTAATGATTTTTTTTCATCAATAACCAATACATAAACGACATCATAATATTCGTATCCACTTCAATTAACGGCCTTCTTTGTATATTATCACTTCCCACATTATCCCAGCCTTGCCTAAATATACAATTCACCGCATGAGTTATATCATGTACACTAATACGGCCTCCACAAGCCAGATCGTGCGGCTGTCTAGGTATTTCCCCCGTAGTACTCCTATTACGCTGCCATTCGAAAAAATGCGGATTATGTATGATATTTCCAACTATCTCTAAGCCTGTTCTCCAACTAAACGGCGTTTGACACATTGTACACCACATCTGATCGCAACCTTCTATCTTATATATCTGCGCTGCGCATTTTGGGCATGGCTTACATTGCGACATTATTAGCGAAAATGATGCTATGTCATCTTCCAAACACACGTGCTCTTCCATTTGTTGACCCCGTTTTCCCACGTTTTTACCACAATTTCGACAAGTATAATTCTCGCAAACTCCACATTTCCACGAACTTGATAAAAAACCTTCACATCCTTGCAATGTACATTTATGCACAAATACACTTCGAGCTCTCTCTTCATTCGTATGAGGATACACCACACTCTTCAACTTTTTAATTTTTACCCCGTAATGCGAGTTTTTCTGCTGCCATTCATGCCTCATCTTTCGAATAGAATCCTCAAACTCCATCCTCTTTTTCAAATATTTATCCTCCAATATCGGCAAATCTCTACGTGCCACTGCATACTCCTGCGTTTGCGGTATTTTCGATTTTTCTCTCTCCAATAAGACCTTTCGCCTATGAGCAATTATATTTTTATTCGCAAACGACTGACCTACCGCTTTAAATACCACGCTCTGCGACCAACCAATACGACACCCCATACAATGTGGATCTTGTAACATATCATCTGCTGTTAGATAACGACGAACGCATTCTCTACAAGCTTTTAATTCACAGCCTGGACATTCAACTTGTTTCCTCTTTTCCGAGGTAAATTTTTCAGCACAGATGTCACAGTCCATTCTTTATTTATTATTGCAGTTTTTTTTTAAACCTGCTTACTCACCAAACGTTTATACAACTCCATATAACACGACCACGCTTTACCTTTGTACGTATCGTTTGGAGCGCCTGGCGTCTGAATTACATAAGAATATGTAGCTGTTTTTCTATTTCTCCACGATTTCCGTTTAGAATCCCATGTCATGAAACATCCCTTCGGCTCCCACACATTTGTATTCGTGAAAATTTTAGCGCCGTAATCCAGTTTTATCAACTTCGGTCTTATAAACATCAACGACGACCACAATGTCTGATCGTCTTCTCTCTCGCTCTGTATCTTCAATTGTCGTATTGTCTTTCTCCACATCTTCGCCGTTGCAATACCCAAACCCGCATTCAATGCCACTCCGCTTTTTGAGTTTTTTGGAGCAACGCTATTAAACCATTTTACCCACTTTTTATTATAATAACCCGTTGCGTCCAACTCATCTCCATACTCTTCATCTTCGTGCCATTTAATCGTATTTTCAGCTTTTCTAATTTTTCTGCCGCTTTTTGCTATTATTTCACCTGGACCGTACTCCTTCATCGTATCAACACAACACCCCACTTCCGAACCAAATACCACCTCGCTACCCCTTTTTGACACCTTCTCAAACGCAGAAACTATTCCTCTAAAATTTCTATTACATAACACATCTCTAGCATCCGTTACCAAAACAATAGCATTCGGATCCTTATCTGCGCAATATTTATAAACTGCTCGCCACTTTGCTGAAAATCCCGTCCACTTTTCACCCGCCCCCAAAACAACTGGTTCCTTTAATTTATTCCGTTTGCACGTGTCCTTCAATTTTTTATACGAACCCTGCCCTCTCGGGTTAATTTGAGGATGTGTTTCATACGTTACCCAATATAATTGCCTTGTCATTTTACTAATATACCATATTTTTATCCGTGCAACTGTGCTCTCAAACGCCCCATCGTTCCTTCATAATAATCTGGACTCTCCTTCTCGTCTTTCAGATCACCATATGTATTTACCGGCATATCTAAAGCAAAAGCATCTATTTGTGTTAATTGCTCAAAAGACGGCACTGGAGGAGGAGACTTATACTTTTCAGACTTATCTTCAGGTTCCTTTTTTAATTCAAACCCCTCCGTCTTCTCCTGGACCTCAGGATCTTCTGAGTCGCTTTCTGGTGTCATATAAAATAAATACAACGGAACAACCGTTACAGCTAATAATAATATTACCATGTAATTTTTACTTGTAAAATTGCTAACTTTCTTAATAACAGACATAATTACTATTATATAATATTATTTTTTTATAATACGAATTGGTAATGGTTTATTAATTTAAAACAATAACAATTCCTTAATAAAATATGGGACTTTTACTTTTATTTACCGTTTTTTTTATTTTTACAAACGCTTTTATTGTAACGCCAACTAAACATAACCCCGTTTTACTTAAAAATTCACAAAAAACATACATGCCACCTATTCTCAACGAAGATAAACCATTCTCTACTTTTATTGTTAAACTATTTAACGGCGAAAAAATATGGTTCAGAGTTAATATTCATAATAAAATTGGCCATCTAAAAGCTCTAATTGAACAACATTATCCCATACCTGAAGATAAGAAACCTTACTCAATTCAAGGTGGATATCCACCAAAACCCTTTAACATGGAAATGACCATATTAGACGCAGATATATCAGCCACACAACTTTCATTAAAAAATGACTTTTAATTTATCATTTTCTCATATATTTTTCTACCATAAAATACGTTAGCATAACAGAAATTCCATACAAACCCCACGAACTCTTCGCTACCATTTCCCTTTTAAGCAGGTGTTCTGGAAACATATCCCACAAATAATGTCTTATACCCCCAAAAGTATGGAAAACAATAGGAAAAATAGTTCCATAATATAGACAATTTTCCTGAAAAGCATTCAACTTTTTTATTTCTTTCAACGGATCATTTCCCAATAAACAATATGTTCCTCCAAAAACATAACATCCAGATAATGATACTCCCATAATTCTATTGCTTATTGAACTGATAGCGGTTATTGGAAATTTATAAATACTAATATGCGGACTTATTCTGAACTTCGACATATTTGTATTAAAGTCATAATCTTTAAATTATAATAAAATGCTAAGAAAAATTCTCACTCCCGACAAAAACACTAAAACCATGCACATATATCACGCCAGTTCCAAACTTATCATCCCTGGTCTTATTGCTTCTAGTTTATCTCCATGGATTGGATTTACAACGTTTAACTTTATTAATATCGGCTTTCACTCTTATATTTCCATCAGCTCCGTAATCACAGATTATATACACAAAATACCCATTAAAAATATCGAATATCCAGCAAGATTTATTAATCTAAAACTCCACAAACTCGCCTGTATTGGTTTTCTTATCTACGTTAATAATCATAATAAAACTATAAAAACTTCAATTAAAAATGAGAAACTTTAGAATTTATAGAACCGTTTCCTCCTCCAAAACAAAAATGGAAACCTTTAAATTACAAAAAATAGACTGCGGACCCATGGTTTTAGACGGCCTAATTCACATTAAAAATAACATCGACCAAACTCTCGGGTTCAGAAGATCTTGTCGAGAAGGAATTTGCGGTTCTTGTGCCATGAATATTAACGGAAAAAATACCCTCGCCTGCTTAACACCCATCACAAATAACAACACTATTTATCCACTACCCCACATGCCAATTATAAAAGACTTAATCCCCGACATGACAAATTTCTACAAACAATACAAACTGATTAAACCGTGGCTCAAAACAAACAACGAAACTCCAGAATTATTATCAGAAAATATCCAAACACCCAATGATAGAGCAAAATTAGACGGAATGTACGAATGTATTTTGTGCGCTTGTTGCTCCACCTCCTGCCCCAGTTATTGGTGGAATTCAGAAGAATACCTGGGTCCAGCAGTTCTTATGCAACTTTTTAGATGGATAGAAGATACCAGGGATAAAGCCACACAGGAACGTCTAGATTTTGCCGATGATGCCATGAAATTATACAGGTGTAAAACAATTATGAACTGTACAAATACTTGCCCCAAGGGACTCAATCCCGGGCAAGCCATCGGAAAATTGAAAAAAAAAATTAACGATCGCAAAAACGCCTTATTGTAATTATTTAAAAAGACCCGTTATAGTCGATTGTACTTGTCTTTTTCTCATTAGGGCCCCATTATAGTCGATTGTACTTGTCTTTTTCTCATTAGGGCCCC
>MDSZ01110495.1_pt1 | contig 13337 bp, 11 predicted proteins | sample 811201 | NCBI WGS metagenome assembly MDSZ01 (sample SAMN05326647, study PRJNA326480) | marine metagenome | isolation source: seawater | place: Indian Ocean: North | collected 2010
ATTACCCTTTCGCAATAATCACCAGGCGAGTTTTTATACAATATAAAAAATTTTAGTAAAGATAAAACGTGATTTATTTTATTTAAAAATATTATATTTAAGTATTGCATAAATTGCTTGAATTCCATCAGAAAAATATATCTTTTTCCCCTGATCATGAGTTCTTCCAAAATAATTAATTGGTACTTCATGTATATCCTCGTTAATTTTTGAAAATTGAGCTGTTATTTCTGGACAAAAATTAAAGCCGTTTTCTTGTAATTTTATTTTTCTGATTAAACTTGAGTCAAAAACTTTATAACAGGTATGTGCATCAGTAAGTTTATGTCTATTTAATAAATTTGATAAAAAAGTCAAAAAATAATTTGCAGCCAGTCTTACTACTACATCCAAGGATTTTGGTCTTGTTCTAACACCTCCTTTTAAAACTCTTGAACCATAAACTATTTTTGTTTTTTTTTTTATTATTGGATTTATCAATTTTTTGTAGTCAGTTGGGTCGTATTCTAAATCTGCATCTTGTATAATTACAATTTTACCAGTTACATATTTAAGTCCCTTTCTACATGCGTAACCTTTGCCTTTATTATTTTTATAACTTATTAACTTATTAAATAAACCCGAACATTCTTTTTCAATAATTTTTTTTGTATTATCAGTTGAACCATCGTTTATAATTATAACTTCTTTTTTTATTTTTTTCACTTCACTTATCTTTTTTAATATTTTGTAGATTGTGTTAGACTCATTAAAAACTGGTATAACTATTGATATTTTCATTTTATTTTAAAATTGATAAACATTTATTTTATTAAAGTTTAATTCCATTTGTGAGATTTGGGTATAAAAAATATATTTCTAATCGACATCAGGTTTTTTTGATTTGTTCTAGATATATCGATATCTATCATATTTTTGTTAAAAGTTTTGAATTCATTTGTTTTATAAAAATAAACCCACGCGTTATATCTTGTAAGAAATTTTTTAATTTTATAAAAATTGCTTTTATTAAATTCAACCAATATAATTGGTTGATGGTTGTTTATAGTTTTTTTCATCCCCTTTAAAACTTCATAATCGAAGCCCTCTACATCTACTTTAATTAATTTAGGTTTACATTTTATATTTAAATTATCAAATTTTTTTAGAAACATTGGCTTATTAATGATTTTGAACTTCTTTTTATTGAAAGTTACTTTTAAACTATTCTTAATATAGTTTTTTTCAAAACTGCAAAAATAATGAAGGCAATGGTTTTTATAATATGGATAGTAAAAATTTTTTTTTTCATCTCTAAATCCTAAGGCAAAGTTAAATGCAAAAATATTTTTATAATCTTTCATCAATTTTTTTTTTATATATTTTTCGAAGAGATATTTATTGGGTTCAAATAAAAATATTTTATTCATATACCCCAATTCTCTAAATCCCATTGCGGAAATTCCTAAGTTGCCACCAACATCAATTATTGCATCATCAATTTGATTATTTATTAGTGAACAAATTCCATAATAATCTTTTTCGTGAGGTAAAAATGGTTTAAATAAAGATATATTATTATATATGATTAAATTTATTATAGGATTTGCCTCAATTATCCTAACTAGTCTAAACTTTAAAGAATTTATAAAATTGTTCATTTTTAAACATCTTATATATATTACTTATCAAACTAATTATGTTTGAAATTTTTTTTCTTTCCTTTTTAACATCAGTCTATTTTATTTCTGCAGGTATATTTTTTTCAGTTAACATACTCGATATAAAAATTAAAAATGAAACAAATATTTTTAAAATCGCTCTTTATGGATGTATTTTTCTTAGCTTTTTTGGTCTTTTATTAAATTATTTTATCAACTTAAGTAAGGTTATTAACATTATTATCTTAATCAGTTTTTTAATATATTTAATTATTTCTCAAAAAAAGAATTTATTAAAAAAAGTATTTACGTTATCATTATTGATAGCGGTATGTTGCAGTTTTTTAATTATCAATGACAACACCTACCGACCAGATGCTGGACTTTACCATCTTCCATATGTGAATATTATAAATACTGAAAAGATAATCATAGGAATTTCAAATATTCATTTTAGATTTGGACACACTTCAATAATACAATATATTTCAGCTCTAAATAATAATTGGATATTTTCTAATAATGGTGTTCTTCTACCAACTGCAATAATTTATATTTGTTTTTTATTTTATCTAATCTATGAAATTAAATTTTCTAATAATAAAAACTTAATTTTTTTCAATTTCTTAATATTGTCTTTTTTATGTTTAAAGTTAAATCGCTATTCAGACTTTGGAAATGATGCTCCTGCACATATATATTACTTTTTATTAACCTCACTTGCTTTTAAATATTACAAAAAACTAGAATTATCTAGAATGGGAGAGATAGCAGTCATTTCTGCATATCTTGTATATAATAAAATAACTTTATTTTTAGGAAGTTTGGTTACCATAATTTTTTTAGCTTTTAAAAAAAAAATATATTTTTTTAATATAAAACCAATAATCTTTATTCTTCTATTTACATTTATTTTTTTTACAAAAAATTTTTTAGTCTCTGGTTGTGCGGCGTTTCCTATTAAGAAAACATGTGTTTCTAGTTTTTTTTGGTACGATTTCGGCAGTAATAGAGGAACTAATGCGGAAAAAACAATGTTTGAAAATGAAGCTTGGACAAAAGGTTGGAGCGATCAAAAAAGTAACATAAAAACCTATGAACAATATTTATCAGATTATGATTGGATTAAAGTTTGGTTTAATGGTCATGGAAAAAGGACTTTAAACAAACTTACTCCTTTTTTAATTTTTGTAATATTTATATATATATTTATTCTATTTAATAAAAATGATTATAAAGTTGATAGGAGAAAATATTATAAAAATGCTGAAAAAAATTTTATACTTTCGTTAATAATCTTAAATTTTACTGGAATCTTAATGTGGTTTTTAAAATTTCCAGTTTTTCGATATGGGTATTCCTATTCTATTTTATTTATAATATTACTGATCGTTTTATTATCTTATAACAAAATTGAATCCATTAATATTTTTAAATTAAAAAAAAAGATAAATTATATTATGATTTTTTTAATTATAATTCTATTCACAAAAAATTTTATAAGAATAGTAAAAAATTATGATGCAAATTATAATCAAGCACCATGGCCTAAAATATATTCTGAAGATAAAAAAAATTTAAAAAAAGAAAATATACCAGTATTTATAGATGGTGAAATTATATATTATTATTCGTCTAATAGTACCTGTTATTTTAATACTGCTCCTTGTACACATATCAATTTTTTCCAAAATTCTAGCAGTCAGATTAAGCTTAAAAGAAAATTTGGTTATAAAATATTTTACTTTGATAGGGAAAATTTAACAAAATAGATTAATTAAAAATACTAAAATTAAAGTTAATAAGATTTTCTAATAACAAACTTAGTTTGATTTAATTATTAATTGTATTAAAACAAATAAAATATTTAATAAAAATTGTTCAATGAAAATCTCTGTAATAATCCCTTGCTATAATGAAGAAAATTATATTTTAGGAGTTTTAAAAAAAGTTAATGAGCAAAAAAGTAAATTTGATATTCAAATTATTGTGAGTGATGATTGCTCATCTGATAAAACTATATCAATCTTGAAAGAAAATAGTCACCTTTATGATAAAATTCTAATAAGTGATGTTAATAAAGGAAAAGGTCACGCAATTAAACAGGCCATTCCACACTTGAAAGGTGATATAACTTTAATTCAAGATGCTGACTTAGAATATAACCCTGAAGAATACGAAATTCTTTTTGAACCATTCCTAAGTGATAATGCAGATGTAGTTTATGGGACTAGATTTGGAAGTGGAAAGAAAGTACGAATTTTTTATTATATCAACCGTGTTGCAAATTTTATAATTACAAATTTAGCCAACAGTTTAACTAATATTAATTTTTCTGATGTAGAAACTGGATATAAGGCTATAAAAACTAATTATCTAAGAGAATTAAATCTAAAAGAAGACTCTTTTACAATAGAAATTGAAATGACCATGAAATTATCAAAAATAAAAGGAATAAAAATTTACGAAGTCGGGATATCTTATTCTGGGAGAACATACGAAGAGGGAAAAAAAATAAAAATGAGTGATGGTTTTAAAGCCATTTTTGCTATTTTTAAATATAAGTTTTTTTCTTAATTTAATTAATAATTATAAATTTATTTTGAATTTATTTTTAAACAATTTGGGAATTTATTAGTCTTTAACTTATATATTTCAGCATTATATTTGAGATTGCTGTCTTTAAATGGATTTCTTCCAGTGTAACTTCCAATTTTTTCACCTTTTGCAACTACTGTGTCTAAACAGTTTGATACAAAATTTTTTTTTTCTTTATCTGTTGGATCAACCAATAATATATGGGTAGGTAGTTTTTTACTAACTTCTGACAAATATTTCATGCTTCTGGCATCATTCAAATCTAAATAATTTAAAAAAAATAAAGATATATTTTTATTTTGCAAATATGCATTTTTTGAATCAAATGTTAATAAAACATTTTCTGGTTCTAAGTTTTTATTTACCCAATTAATTAATTCATAATTATATCCATATTTTTTTAAAACCTTTTTACGAAAGTCCTCATTTATTGAACCAATTGATATAGTGAATACTCCAAAAATTACCATTAAGAATGATATTAAAGACTGTGCATATATTGGGTATCTAATGATTTTAAATTTCTCAAAAATTTTAAGGCTATCTAAATTTTTTGAAATTACAAATAATGACCAAAAAAATGGATCAATAAAAAATCGAGCATTATGTTGTCCAAAAGATATAAAAATAATCAAATACAAAATTATAATTATCTTAATTTTTAGATCTACTTTTTTTAAAAATAAACATAAAAAAATCAATATTGAGGATATTCCTAAAGTTTGAGTGGCTTGAGAAAGACTTAGCGGAAAAAAAAACCATATAGGAAATCCACAGTAATAACCACAAGATGAAACTGACTCCCAAAGATTTGTATAACCGTATAAATTTACAGGAAGTGCGTAAAATAAATTTTGAAAATAATTACCCCCTAAATGATAATGTTTCCAATGCAAAAGTGGTAATAATAAAGAAATACCTAAAATAATTAATAATGATAAAATAATTTTTGGATTTAATCTTGATTTATACACTTCAAACATCAAATAAATCCAAATTAAAAACATGCTTACAGCAGAGCTAAACTTTATTTGGTAAGCAAGAATTAGAAAAATATTAGTTATTAAAAATGCAATATATTTGTTTTTTTTATTTTTCAGACTTTTAAATTCATAAAATACAATATAGAAAGCCAAAGCAATTAATCCTGACGACATTAGTTGTGGTTTGTTTGTTGATAGTAAAAAAATTAAAATTGGACTTGATAGTAAAGCATATAATAATAAATTTTTTTTATTTATTTTAAATTTATTAACTGTTTGTTTTTTTAATATGCCAAATATAAGAAATATACCTGTAAATTGAATAAGTGAACCATATTGCTCAGCACCATTTGCTATTCCGAGAGAAATTAGTATTTCTCCAAAGCCTGCTTGTCTACTATGGAACCAAAAATAGTCAGTCGGAAAAGATCCATAGTTTAAAATATGAATTGCTACTTCAGTATGATAATCTAAGGAATCACCGCTTGTTATTGGAGCAAAACATAAAATAAAATAACTGAACAAAAAAATATTTGGTAAAGAAAAATATTTGATACTTTTAAATTGTATAAATATATCTTTTATTATGAATATTGATAATAAACATAATATTAGACCGACTATTCTAAAAAAAATAGTTTCAGTAAGTCCTAATAATGTAAATGGCGAAATTAGAATAATTAAAATTGAAGATCCTAAAATTGGAGCAAGAAAAGTATCTTCAGCTACGTTTCTAAATATTACTCTCAAGTAATTTATTTTACAAATATAATAGCCAACTTGAATAGTTCCAAAAAATAAAAGTAATGAAAAAAATAATGAAAAAGGGGCAATAAATGTATAATTTTCTATTCCAAATTTCATTTTTTAATAAATAAATATTTTCCTTCTTTAGTTATATTTAAATTTTCACTTAAATTATAAATACAAATCTTTTTAAAAAAAGCGCAATCACCAGAATTAGTTTTGTATATTTCGTAATTATTAATTTTTTTATAGAGATATAAATTAGAGTAGTTAAATGTTCTATTCTTAATATATATATCATCATCAAATTGATATTTAAAATTTTTAAAACAAATTAAAACTAAAAAAATTGATATTATAAAATACTTAGAAATAGTTATTTTATTTATTTTATCTATATAAAAATATAAACTAATCGAGAATATAAGCAAAGTTATGCATAAAAATAATGCATAACCAAATCGTATATCAGGTGCAATTAACCAATATACAATTCCAATTACAAAAAAAATAAAAACAAATATCACTTCCGTTTTTATTTTTCTTAAATGTATCCTTTTTAAATTAAAAAAAATAATTATAGAGGATAAGAGAATTGTAAATAAAGAAATTTTTATAAAAGCTATAGTTAAAAAGAAGTTTTTAACCCAGGGCAGAAACCATTCAAAAGAGTTTAAATAGTATTCATAATTTGTATAATTTGTGTAAGGATTATTTTTGGACCTAGCAAAAGCACTGGTTTCCCTTGCAAATTCTTTAACTACATCTTTGGGGAGAGACCATTCAAAATTAAAACATGTAAAATCTAAAGGAAAAATTAAGCAACCAGTTGAAATTATATATTTTGAAACCCATAAAAAATTTATTATCCCTATAAAAATCATAAATTTTAAATATTTTAAAATATTTAATTTTAAATAAAAAATTAAAAAAATTGGAAGCAGTATAGAGGGCAAATAAGATAATTTTGTAATATAAGATAAAATAGAAAATACTATTGTAAACACAAGATCATTAATATTTTTTGTATCAAGAGTTCTTAAAAAAAAATAAAAAGATAATATATAAAAATACATTCCAGGACTATCTGGGTCAGCAGAACCTATTGAGTTAAAAATTGTTCCATTTAAAGATGGGTGTATAAAGCTATAAATAAGCAAAAAAGATGTTACGGATATAAGAAATATTTGATGAATTTTATTAATATCTGTTAAGGATTTTTCGTAAGTTATTTTAATTAATATAATTAAAGGAATTGCATTTAAAAAGTACAATAAATTTAGTTTATAAATCTCAAAATTAAAAATTGATAATAAATGATGCCATCCAGATACTATGCCAAATCTATTTTCAAGATTAGCAATTCCAAATACCAAACTGTTATTAGAGTACCATTTTATTAATTGTAAGTGATAAAATGGTGTATCACCTGCTAGTGGGTTAATTTCTATTAAAAGTGCTAATGTGATTATGATTAGAAAAAATTCAAACTTAAAGTGATTTTTGTAAAAAGAAAAATTATATATGAATAAAAAAAAACTAATAATAATTAATGGAAAAATTAATAAATTTAATGGTATCAAAATATTTGTTAAAAAAGAAACAAGTATTAGAAATAAAAATCCATAACCCAGATCAGAGGCATATAATTTATTTTCAGAACTTTTAAATAAATATTTTTTTATGGGCAGTGAAAATGATATTAAACAAATATAAATTATAGATATTAATAAAAATTTTAACATCATTAATTATCTTTATATTTAAGATAAAAAACAAAAAAAATTAAAATACAAAATAAATATCCTCCATTAAAATATCCAGAAGATCTAAGAAACGTTTGCACTACTAATAAAGGAATAACAAAAGATTTTATTTCAAAAGGTATTTTTTTTGAAAAACTTAAAATAAAAATACTCAAATACAATATTAAAGCAAAAAAACCAAATTCAGCGACAGCTTTAAATAAATTATTTGTTCCATCCATGAAATTTAATTTCTGCCCTTTTTCTAAATTAATATGAGTTTTTCTCGATTGAGATACAAATTTATCAAAAGAAATTTGATAGTTATTTATTCCAAAACCAAAAGGCCTTTCAATTATAGCTTTTAGAGCAATATCAAAATTTTGTAAGTATACTGCAAAAGAAAGATTATATTTGAATTCACTTTGATCGGTGTCCTGAACTAAAATTTTTTGATCTTTAATAATAAATTTATTTATATCGCTTATTTTTTGATTGCATGCTTCATCTTTATTTAAAACAAAAAAATATGAAAATAATAATATTATAATAATAATAACGTAGCGAATTAAAAACTGTATTTTAAAGTTTAAGATAATAAGACTTATTAATGATAAAGTTAATCCAACGAAAAATACCAGCGAGAAATTGTGCAATGATATTACAATAAAAGAGAGTAAAAATAATAATCTTAAAATACCAATTGAATTAAGATTTTTAAGATTTATTTTAAAAACATAGTAACAAATTACAGCTGGCGATATCATCGCCAAATGTGAATTCTCTAAATAAAATCTTTTTACTCCTTTTAAAAAAGACAACTTTTCACTAAACATGCCACCAATATATGAGCATCCTACTGATAATGAATTTATAAAAATATCAAAATAAAGAAAATAATAAACAAAAGTGGATAAAACAAATATGTATAAAAAAAATTCTATTATAAATTTAAAATTTCTCCTTAAACTTTCAAAATTTTCCCAAACTATAAATATTGTTAAAACTAAAATAATTGAAGATAGATAGTTTTTTATATGAAATATATTGTCAATTTTGTTGTTAATATAAAGATGTAAAAAAAAAAATAAAGTTAAAGTTACATAAATAAATATTTTTTTTTTTATTTCTTTAACTTCTTGAAAATTAATTATTAAAGGTATTAGAAGTAGTAAATAAAAAAATCTTAACTGAATTGATCCAAAATGAATATCCCAGAAAAAAATATTTAAAGAAAATAGAATTAAAACTAAATTTTGATATTTAATAAATTTTGTTAAATACATAAACAATTATTTTTTTTTTTAAAAGATTAACAGAAATAAAGTAAATACATAAAGTTAAAAATAAAGATCCAAATAATAAATAGCTATCTCTTGGGACATAACCAAAATGAATAAGTCTATAAACTATAATATTTGTAACTATCGAAGTTAATATTAAATTACCATTGGATATTTTAATTAAAATTTTTTCTAAAAAAACTAGAAAAAAAATAATTATATATAAGCTTAAAAATAAAAAAATATAACTACCAGGATAATAAAGAAAAGCAATTATTCCTGGCAGAATAATTCCAAAGGTTCCTCCTGCCAAACTTCTCGTAGATGTTTCTTGTATAAATTTTTTTTCATAAAAGGAAAAATCATTATTTTTTTTTTCTTTGAACGATTCTTTTAAAAGGTCATAATTTAGTATGTGTTTTTTTTTTGTTATTAATACAATAGACTCAATACCTACCCATCTGTTCAAAACTACATAAAGAAACTGTTTAGCTCTACTTTCTGTGTTATTTTTTTTTTTATATTGAACATTTGTCAATGATGTATGTCCTGAAGTAAAGTTAATGTTTTTGAATAAAATTTTATTACTAGTTATGTACTTATTGTTGTTATAATTTAAGTCCAAATTACTACTTTTATTCTGAAAATTTTTTTTGAAATAAATATTTTTTCTTAAATCTTCAGCTATTAAGATTGAAAATATTGATAAAATTATGCCAAAAAAAGCTGTAAATATAAAAATTCTGTTTAAATTTAATTTTTTATGAGAAATTAGAAATATACCTATTAAAACGGATAATACTTCAAAAATCATTGCTCTACTTAAAAGACTTACATATAACGTAAATGAAAGAGTCAATATTAATACTGTTGTAAAATACAAACGTGGTTCTTCAGATTTTATTTCTGAAAATAAAATTATGCCAAACAGAAAAGGGAAACCTATTAGGTAACTCCATTTTACAAATGAACTTATTACAAATAAATTAAATTCACTTACAATACCTTTTTGATAAATAGATAGAAGATAGTTATTTGATGTGATTATTAAAACACATATAATTAACAAAATAAATATTATATTTCTGTTTTTATTATAAAATTCACTTGGTTGAAAGTTGTATGAAATTTTTAAATTAATAAATTTTTTAAAGATAAATTTAATTGAATAAAAAGAAAATAAAATACAGGAAAAAACAAAAATAGATAAAATAAAACTTTCATCTAAAACGTTTTGGAATTCTTTAAAATTTGTAATCCCCTCGCTTCTACTGAAAACCACCTCATTATTTGTATTTCCGAATGAATATAACCCATTCCAAACAAGTACATTTCTAATAGTTATTGAAAACCAGAAACCGAGCCATAAAAAAAAGGAGAGGAGAAACTCACTAATTAAAAAATTTGTAAAGAAATTTTTTATGAAAAAATAATTTACTATTAGTGAAAAAATTAAATAAATGAATTTATTTTGGTTATAATCTTTTAAAAATAATATTGATGACAACAATGAAAATATAATTAAAAAATATCCTAGAAATAATTTAAGATTTCTCATTTAAAAATAATTTTGAAAATAATATTAAACTAAAAAGGGCGGCAAAAATATATGAAAATATTATCAAACTTATATTTGTATAAAATAATATCACAGGAATAAATGCAATTACAATACTATTGATTATGTCTAAAGTATAAATTTTGTTTCTATATTTTTTTAAGTTATAAAAATTAATTCTTCTAATAATTGAAAACAATAATATTGCCGAACCTAAAATTGAAAGTAGTGAACAATTAATAAATAAGAGATTATTTTTTGATAATTCAATGTTAAAATTTTTAAAATTATAAGTTATATAAAATACTAAAACACAAAAGAATAAAGATAATATAAAATAAACATTCAGATAAGTCCTATATTTAAATTTTTTTTTAACAATAGATGGTGCTACAGAAGATGAAAATATAGTTCCAATAAATGATCCTATGGCAAATGAAGAGAATAAAATACCAGCTATTTCTTTACTAAAATTAAAAAAAATAAAGACTCTCCAAAACAAAACACTTAAAATTACAGATATAGATGATGTTAAAGCAAATACTTTTGACATTTTATTAAATAATTTAAAAAAATTATATTTAATAAGTTTATAATTTTGATTGTTTTTTATGATAATAAAAAAGTTAGCAATTATGATATAAAATAATATTTCAATCAAATATTCGTTTTGAAATATGTATAAATTAATTATTAAAAGAATAAAATTTGCAAAATTATAAAAATTATAAATTTTAAAAAATTTATGTTTTTTTTCTACCTCTTGTAAAATAAGAAATATTTCAATAAGCCAGTTTTGAAATATTATTATTGAAATAAATATAATCAGTATTTCAGAAAATAAATTTAAATTATAGTTTGCTAGAATTAAAAATAATAAAATAAAAACAATTAAACTTAGAAAAATTCTAAAATTAAAAACCTCACTTGCTAAAGACCTATTTCCATCTAACAATATTTGGTTCTTTAAATTATATGAAAATATAAGATTAACACTTGCAATTAAAGAATATGTTAATCCTACTTCTGCTGCTAAAGAGCTATAACCAAAAATAGTAAGTAACACCATTAAACCATTAAAAAACATTAAGTTACTAGCATATGAAAAAGATGTTAAAATTATTTTGTTCATAATTTAATTTTTAAAAATATTAAATTGAATGTATATACTTATTATTTAAAATTATTATAATTTTATCAAATTTTATGTTTCAGCTAAAATACTTTGAAAAAAAAAAAAATTTCTAAACTGCATTTTTTAAAAATTTGTATATGGTATTTGATAAACAATCTCATAATTTATAGTTTTATTCCATCATCTAAATTACGGATTTTTCTATTAAAACTATTTGGAGCAACGATAGGCAACAACGTAATAATTCACCCATATACTAATATTAAATATCCTTGGAAGTTTAAGATAGGTGACAACTCATGGATTGGAGCAAGAGTATGGATAGACAATATTGAGAATGTTGAAATAGGTAACAATTGTTGTATTTCGCAAGAAGTTTATTTTTGCACAGGTAACCATAATTATAAAAAACAGAATTTTGAATTATCAGCTGAAAAAATAGTTATAGGAAATAATTCGTGGATTGGTGCAAAAAGTGTAATATCTCCAGGTGTAGAAATAAAAGAAAACTCTATAGTAAAACTAAATTCAATGGTTTCAAAGAGAAACTAATTTTTTTTTTTCCTTTATGAAATTATTAGTAAGTTTATTTTTATTAAATTTAAAACCAGATAATTTTAATGAAATTTTATATACATAATATATTAAGAACATTAAGTTAAATTCCTTATACAAAATTATTAAATCCTCTTTTAATTTTTTAAAAAGAAACTTCATTGAGGTGCTTAATCCACCTATTCTCATATAGATAAAAAATGTATTGATATATTTACCTTTGTAGCCTTTACATAAATTTAATAAATATTCAGTATCTGATGAAATTTTAAATTTGTTATTATATTTTATTTTTTTTGTAATATTTCTTTTTAAACAAACAGATGTATGTGCAATTTTAAAAGATGAAATTTTATCTTTTCTTAGTTGGGGTATTTTCCACACCCTAGTAATACTATCATTATCATTATTGTAATATATTAAATCTGAAAAAAAAAAATCGTATGATTTATTTTTATTAATAATTTCGCTAAATTTTTTTAGTACTGAATTTGAATAAAAGAAATCACCAGAGTGTAAATTTATTAGATAATCTCCTTTTGCAAGTTTAATTGCTCTATTAAGTCCATCGTACATTCCTTTGTCTTTTTTTCTGTAGTACTTAATTTTTTTTTTATATTTTTTTTTAATTAATTCTGAGGTTCCATCTTTTGAACATCCATCAAATATAATATATTCAAAATTTTTATAATTTTGCTTAAATACACTTTTAATTGTAAGTTCTATCTCGGGAAAACCATTTTTTACAATAGTTATTATGCTGAATTTCATTTATTAATTATTTGCTCAAATCATTTATCGAAAGTGAAATTCCTTTTTTTAATGATGTTTTGGGGTACCAGCCATAATTATTTGCAATTCTACAATCTAATAATTTTCTAGGGGTCCCTATGGGTTTTGATTTATCATACTCAATTTTTGCTTTGATTTTCAATTCTTTTAAAACAAAAGAAGCATAATACCTAATATTAAAATCTTTTCCTGATCCTATATTTATCACAGAATGTGAAGTTTTTTTATTCATAAAGTAAACACACGCGTCAGCCACATCATCAACAAATAAAACTTCTCTTTTTGCCTTTCCATCACCCCA
>MDSZ01267374.1_pt1 | contig 13336 bp, 20 predicted proteins | sample 811201 | NCBI WGS metagenome assembly MDSZ01 (sample SAMN05326647, study PRJNA326480) | marine metagenome | isolation source: seawater | place: Indian Ocean: North | collected 2010
GGTATGCCAGAAGGTAAAGCTAGTGGGGGAGTTTGGGCGAAGGATTGCGCTTATTTTTGGGAGAGGAAGATTTAGGATCTAATTTATCTATGTGATCGCCAGCTTGATTTATTATTTTTACTAACCTAAAATTTTCTTTTGCAAAAGCACTTATAAGATCAGGTATGTCGTTAGGGTCTAGTGTTTGTATGACATGACGTAAAAATACCTCAACCTGCAATTCTTCTTCTAATGTAACGTCAGCCAAAACCCAAGGCTCTACCTTACGTCTTTTTTTGGCTTGTTTGTTGAACCAGTTAGACCAAGGCATTACAAGTTTCATTACAAGTACCTCCGACCTAAGACTAACGTACTGGTCTAATAAGGCAACAAAGCTATACTTAGTTTAGTTACACTTACACACTATGCCCGGTCATTACGGAACAGGAATGAAAAAGAAAAAGAAGAAAAAAGGCGGTAAAAAGTAATTATCTGCCTGGAAATAAAGCTTTTTCTAAAGCATCGCATAAGCGATCATCCACACTATTATCACTCTTAGTTACCATAGCTCGTACTATATCCAGTGCGAGTTTTTTTAATGCTTTTCCACGAAGAAAGGCAAAGATAATTGGTTCAATAACTTTTAGCATTGTTTTATTTATATTGCTAGATTTATAGTAGCTCACTCCTCACACCTAGAGCTATAGCCTCTTCTGTTTGTGGTCAATGGAAGAGGCTATCTTCTTGGCTTAATCTCTACAACAGCAAGTTCTACTTCTTTAAGCCTGTGAAACACCTCTTTCATGTCATCGTGCATATCATCAATTTTTGTACTTAATAATTCTATAGCTGTAGTGTTACGAACAAGATCATCTCTTGATTGCCTGCCACGATAAGAAATAGACCCTACAGATACAAAACAAGCTGTCATTAACGCCCCACCTACTGCTGCAACTACCTCTACCACTTTACGAGTCCTCGATCTATGTCTATTATACAGAAAAACCCTATGGAAAAAGAAAAACCTAAAGATATATCAGAAAAACAAAAACAATTAGAAGACGATAAGCCTGATTATCAGGAGAAAATTAGCTTTTTAATTTCTACTGTTGCTCAATCATTTATTCTTGCTTGGTGTTTAATAGTTTTATCTCTTGGATATATTAAATTGCCTAATAGATTATTTGGTATAGACATACCAGATCAGCCTAGAGTTGATAGCACGTTTGCTGCCGGGCTCCTTGGAAACATCCTTGCTGGGATGGGTGTGTCTGTTAACGCAGCACAAGGAGCTAAGAAGAAAAAGAAAGAAGATGGAAACGGTAATATTGGTAACTCCTCTGGTGGTGTTTCGACTATAATAATAAAGCAGCCACTTGAGATCGTCACATCTAAACCTGACGTTATCAAAGTTGACCCTAATTCTTCTAAAAAATGAAAAAATTAATTCTTCTCACAGCATTACTTATGCCAGCAGCACAAGCTGACATGATTCACAAAATGACGAGTTCGACCCAACTTACAGTTGACGGTGCTTATACCGTTGCTGAACGTGGCGCAAGTACTTACAGTGTTTCTGGCAGCAACATAAAGGTTGCATCTGCTGACGATCATTTTGGCAAGTTAGTAGCACCAGCAAGTGCTACAGCAGCAGCGACATTAGATGCTGGTACTTATGATATAAACACAGCAGGGTCAGCCTTTAGTTTTCAAGAGTCATTTATAGGTGGGGACGCAGCTTACGCTGTTGGATCTGGAGTGGATGTCGCTTCCGGGGTTATTGCTGATCTCCCTGTTTTTAGCAAGACAACAAGTTATTCTGGAGGGGTTGCTGGTAATCTAGCTGGTACTGTAACAAGTGCAGGTCTAACAACGGTAGTTGCTGGTGGTGCTGGTACTACAGGTATTGCGCAATTTGTTACGGAATTAAGTGTATTAGATTAATGAAGTGGTTAGGTTTACTAATTTTATTTGTATCTAACCCACTGTATGCAATTCCAGTTGTGCCTAATTTTTCGCAGGGTAGTAGTTTTTCAACGACAAGAACAACTACTAATATTACAGAAACAATAAGAACCACTGAGTTCGGTGGCTCTACTTATAGCGTGACAGGATCGGGAGTTACGGCTGACGGTAACATAAATCCTAGTTACACTGACTTAGAAACCACCCTCAATGGTGAAAAATATACATGGAAACAAGTAGATTTGAACAACACCGCAAACTGGAGACTAACCACAGATGGAGGGGCGTTTCAATTTACTCAGGTCTATCAACAGCCTTCCGTAAGTCGGATAACAGATCTCACAAGACAAATCACAAGCGAAAGCGTCACAGAAACTACTACAGTATTCTCGCAATAGCAAGTCTTTTTGGTCAGCCAGTTTTAGCAAATAATTCAAGTACAGCAGCCCCTGTAGCCCAATCGAGTTCAAGCGTGAGTAACCAAGCTGTGCAGGTTTTACAGGGAAATCTTATTGAGTCTCAATTTGGTGGTGGTATAGTTTGCCAAAACTCAATGCTCACTATTTCTCCGTTTGTAACTACCACCTACAATCAAAAGAGGCCACAGGATTTGAGGTATACTACGCCTGTCTACAACATGGCAATGGATGATAATGGAAATTTAGTGTCACCAGGCGAAATACTATACGAGCAAGAAAACTATTCAGCTAATAAAGATAGTCTTGGTATTAATTTTGGTATTGCAGCTACGTTTTCTATACCTTTAGGTTCTGCATATCAAGATGCTTGTTTACGTTCAGCTACAACACAGGAAAAAATACAAAATCAAATATTAAACAACAAAAAACTTGATTATGAACTCGCAAGATTGAAAAATTGCGGAGAATTAAAAATCCAGGGTATACAGTATGCAAAATCAAGTATCTATCACAAGATATGTGAAGATGTCATAGTTACTGAAAAAATGGGTCAAGTTATACCACATATTCATGAATTAAAGCAGTAGACAAGCACGGTTAGACTTGCCTACCTAGACACCCTATCTGTCGCCATGTTAGACAGGGTTATTTTATTCTAATCGTCTTTTTCCTCTTTAGAAATCTTTTTCTTTAATTTTTTAAATATTGTAGAGATAAGCTTTTTTATTAAAGGAGCCAAAAGCGCAGAGCCACCAGCAACCACACCGATAATAGAAGTTGAAATAAGAGTTTGAGGCGTACCAATAAAAGTTTCTCTGAATGGTACTTCTTTCCAATTTTCGACACACTCAATAACTCCATTTATTTCCATTTTGGAGTAATAGTCAAACCTAAACAGCCTTTTATCATTTTTGTAATCACCTTTCATAAATTGAGGATTTAAAGGTGGACAAGGTATATAAAATTCTTCTTCTTCTTTTTTTCTTGCAACCTTTGGTTCTTGCGATTTTATTTCTGGTTCTTGTTCTGCCCTATTAGTTAAAGTAGATTGTGTTCCACTAAAATACATAGGAGTATATTCAAGTGGCTCATAGCTAGGCATTTCTGTACCGCACTCAATAATTGTGCCGTTTTCATCAATATCTATTTGAGTAAATAAATTATTTCTATGAACTTTTATACAGGCTGGATACTCAATAACTAGCTTTGGTACTTTTTTTACTTTTGGTGTAAAAATGTCGTAGCTTCGTATTTTAGGAATATTTATTTCCTTAATTTCAATATTTTTTATTTTAGGCATTAACAGTCGTTGAAGTCAGAAGCCATATTACCCCCTATCTTACCGCCTTCTCTTCTAGCTTGATTTGTTGCAAAACCAGATAAGAACCAACCCACTAATGGCACGTTAGCTAATGAACTAGATAAACCTGTACCAGTAGCTACTGACGTTCCAATAAGTTCACCAGTAGATTCACCTTTAGCACGTTCTTGAATACAAGCTATTTGTTTTGCTGTAAGCTCACCATTATTGACAATAGTAATATCCTTTTCACCAGCTATCCTCTGACTTTCTTTTGTGACGTATGACTTGCTTGCACCTAAAAACCCTGCTGGCTTTTTGATGCTTTCAATAGAAGCAATAATTCTTGGGTCGTGCATCCTATGTCTTATTTTATAACTATCTTTATCAGCTTCAATTTCATAAGTAGAATACTTGCTTACAGGTAAATCAAACATTGGCAGATTTGATTTTTTACTTAAAAGAGTAATTGTATAAAAGTTGGAGGCAACAAATACAGTTCCGAGTCCTACTGATATTCCTTTAATAATATTGCTATTCATATAAGCTTAAAATTTAGGGAGAGATTTAGTAGGAATAGATGGCCCTGTTACATCAGGTAGACCTTTATCTAGAACCTTCGGCATGAGATTTGAAACATTTCCCATGATTTCATTAAGTATTTTTGCCTTGAACTGTTCGCTGGTGACGTACTTAAATGTAAAGAATCCACCGCCTAAGATTCCTAACATAAGAATCCCAGTTACGATAGTAATAATGTCTAAAATCTTTCTCATGTTTAAAGAGGCGTTTTTAAAAGCTTTAGTACCTGTTACTATTATAACTTTGACAGGTATTTTGGCATTGGCTCCCCTCTATGTTACGCTTGGAATCGTAACAAAACAAGTATCAACTGAAACTAAGTAGCTTTTTTTCTACGATAAAACCTTGTTTTACAAGCATTTGAGCAATACTTTCTTCTTTGTTCTGTTGTAGCAAACATTTTGCCACAAAATTTACACTCTTTTTCTATTATTTCGCAATAGACTTTTTTTCGGTTTCTGCCTCTGCCCTGTCAGTTAAAATCGCATTAATAGCAACTGCTCTATCCTGTATATTTTTCTGGACTTGAACAGCCTCTTCGTAATTTTTCTGTAACGTCTTAAGTTCTTCTTGCAACTCTTCTGTTGTTTTACGAGCCATAAGTTAATAATGTGTTTCTTATAGTGTAACAGCAGCTAATAATCTTAGCTAGGTTCTGTAGGCCAAGTAATATTATCAGGGTCTGACTGTGTAGTAATGTCTCTTAAGGCTTGGCGATAAGTTTTCCAAGCATCAGATAGTGTTAAATCACTACTAGCTCTCCAATCAGTAAGTCTTAACTTACTATTTCGTTCTGATCTAACAAAAGACCATTTTTGAGCAAGTTTTTCCGCTTCTGTTGGAAGGTTTGCGTTAAATTCTGCAATTTCTGCATCTGTCATGGCGATAACTACGCCATTTACCATTTTGTTCATTATTTTTAAAATTACATTATTTTTTTATTGTAACTTATTCTCTAAATTTGTAAAACAAAACTTCAGTTTTTGGAAAAAAACTTACACCACCAGCATAAAATCTGAAAGTAGTACTTACATTGCTAGTAGTGCTATACATAAAACTTTCAAAATTACTATTTTGACCTGGCGAAAAAGCCCTTACCCACATCCAAGGTCTAGCTATATTTGAAAAATATGCCTCAAAAAGAAGCATCTTTGGACTACTTAAACCTGTGTACATATAAAGACCATAACTATTATCTTGTTGTGGAGTATCACTACTTCCTCTAAATTGTGTAGTTCTTTGATACATTTGACTACTGTTAGCATCAAGTAACCTTATTTCTGGAGAAATATTATAAAAATCTCCATTAAGATTCTTACCAATAATCCAATAAACACCTTCAGAAATTGTATGATCTATTGTAGTAACTGGTGAGGATACAGTTAATTTCGACTCAAATGAAAATCCAGCTTGACTTGCTGTAAAACTTGAAGGAAATCTAGCAGATGGAACTGTACCTGATGTTAAGTTACTAGCATTTAAAGATGATACATCTGGTTCAGCAACAGTTGCATACTCTAATTGACCTGTTGTACCACTTACACTTTTAAATTTTAAAAAAGTGTCTTGAGCAATATTATTATCAGGCAAAACCATCGTATAAGATTGATTAGCACTATGAGGAGGTGATTTTATTTTTACTTGATTATTGGCATCAGTAGTAAGTGCTAATGTTCCATCTGCACCTCCAGCACCTTTTACTTCAACAACTCCATTACCATTAGGAGCTAGTTTTACATTTTGAATACCTTTTAAAGCATCGACTTGTATTTTTGACATTTACACCTCGTTATATTTATATAGCATAAATACGCTACCAGACATATAGTTATTTCCGTTACCCTCTTTAATACGCATACCAAAAATCCTTTTATTTGTAACTTGACCAGTAAAAGAAGCATAAATTTCACATTTAGCATCTGAAGTAGTTCTATTAGTAAGCCTACCTTGTAACCAAGGTTGTTTGGGGTGGTCTGTAGCTCCTGTATCGCCTGTATTAAATACTACTTCAAATCCAAAATAGGTAAATTGTTGACCTTCAAATAATCGAACATAATCTGTATTAAGAGTAGCAGCCATATAATCTTGAGAGTCATAAAAATTTGTGTAAGTAATAACGCCTGTCTCAGGTACACCAGAAATATTTAAAAATTGTAAATCTACATATCCATTATTCGCTTGAGTTTCACCTTTTTTACAAATAAGTTTATACAAACTATTAGCGTCAAGATTTGTAAAATCTATATACGCAACATTAGATGCAAGGGTTGAATTTTGTACTAAGGCCAATCCTGCCCCTACGGAGCCAAGACCATATCTAGCGGATGGCATAGTACCGCTAGTTACAGTACTAGCATCCAATGACGATGTGCTTGGTGGATTTATTGCTCCATAACCTAATTGTCCTATTGCTGTAGAACCGCTACCTGTAATGCTATCTACACGCAAAAACTGATCTTGTACAGGATTAGTTGTTGGTAAAGTTAGTGTATAAGACTGTCCAGCAGAAGCAGGTGGAGCTTTAATTTTTACACCATTTCCGCTAGTATCATTTAATTTAAGAGTGCCAGGACTATCGCCAGTAACTTCTAAAACTCCACTTCCATTAGGAGTAATTTTTAAATTACCATTTGTAGATGCAGCTTCAATTTCATTGACGTTTATTGTTGACATTAGCTCTCCGCAAATTTGTAAAGTAAAAATTCAGTGTTGGCACGAAATGGATAACCATCTGCGCTAGAAATTCTTACCATATCTATTATAGAAGCATCATCATAATGAGCCAAGACCTCAGTTTTGCTGTAGGCTTCGGCAGTAAAAAATCCTCTTAAATACATCCAAGAATTTGATCTACGATTTGAGTTACCACCATAATTACCACCATCACCAGTAATTATTTCAGCCGTAAAATTGTAGTGTTTTTTCTTATTTGTGCTATCTGCTTGAAGATCAATATTTGAAGTATTATAATAATTGCCAACATCACTGGTTGTGAAACCACCACCACCTCTAAAAACAGTATGGTAAGTATTCATAAACGAACCAGAAGAATTTGCAAATCTTATTCTTGGATATGAGACTTGTACTCCACTACCGTTAGCATACATAATATTTTTTCCTATTAAATGATACGCACTATTGCTATCAAGATTTAGGTCAACATTACTAATTGAATTATCATACGCTATTACTGTTTTGCTTATTAATTTCAACCCCAACCCTGCACCAGTAAAAGAAGGCATCCTAGCACTAGGGACAGTACCTGACGTAAAGTTCGCAGCATCTAAATTAGGTAAAGACGAACTTGGAGCGTCTGCATACTCCAACTGTCCTACAGCAGTTGATCCACCACCAGTTATACTTTTAACCTTTAAAAACTTACTTGCTGCTATCTGATTATCTGGTAAAACCATTGTATAATTTTGACTTGCAGCATTAGAAGGAGCTTTTAATTTTACGCCATGACTTTGCGCCGAACAGTTAAGCTGCAATGTACCATCATTTGTTGCACTTTGTATTTCTAACGCTCCATTCTCACCACCAGTTTTAACTTGTACATTTTGATTAGTACTTATTGCTTCAATTTCGTCAACTTTTAATTTAGTCATAATTTAAAGTATTTAGACAAAAGACATACTAGAACCAGCAGTCACCGATAAGGTGGCATTTATTGTTAACGGTAGCACAGCCAAATAATTTTTACCAGCCGTTGTCGTGAAATTACTATTCACCGTCTGCGGTGTTTCTTGAAAAATCTTTTCACTTCCTCCACCAACTTTAGAGTCTATACCCGAAAGAGTTGATCCATCACCTGTGAATGATGTTGCTGCACAGGCTCCAGTAATAGTTATTCCAGTTGAGCTTGTGATTAATTTTTGGTTTCCTGAGTGCTTTAGTGCAACACTAGAATCTGATGCAAGTGATATTCCGTCATGGGAATTATTTTGCCTAGATCGTATATCATCTACTTTTATTCTTGACATAATACTTAAATGTACATTACTTATATTTTACCCTCTTAACTTGGTTTTGTCGGCCATGTAATATTATCTGGATCGGATTGTGAAGGTACATCCCTTAATGCCTGACGATATGTTTTCCATTCGTTAGATAAAGTAACATCACTAAAAGCTCTCCAATCACACTCTGCAAGTAAAGAATTTCTTTTAGTTCGGACTTGTTCCCATTTATAATCAATTTCGCTAGGTGCAGCAGCTTGAGCAGCTTCTACTTCTGCAATTTCTTCAGTAGTTAAAGGAACTACTACCCCATTTACTATTTTATTCATTAGCTTTCCTTGTATTTGTATATCAAAATTCTAGCACTAGTAATACTCCAGCCATTAGCATTGTATATTCTAAATCCATTAGTTTTTGCGTATGTACCAGTTTGATTAGAATCATTTCCAGTATTATTTTGTAAACCTTTAACACCATATATAGACCCATGTGCATACTGAACAACACCTGTTCCATAACTTAGATAATTACCGATTATATAGCATTTTTCAGATGTATAAACATCAAAATAAGCCCCAAAAGCACCGCTTTGCCAACCTGCCAAATTAACTCGCCACCAACTTTGGCTACTTGAACTGCTAGAACTCGATCTATTTGTAAGTCCTGTATGATTAACATAATTACAATCATTAGCATTAGCAGGTGAGGTATTATTATCAACCATTGGTGCTATATCAAGATGTTGTGCAGAATTGAATGTAATTTCTGGAATCCATATTCTGTAAAGTTTGTCATATTCCAGACCTGATTTATTTAAAGAACTAACTGTAGTAGAAGTTTCTAATTTATCTACATATTCAAATGAACCGCCGCCACCAGGTACAGTAATTGTTTTAGATGCTCCAGTACCAGATGCAGTGACACCAGCACCAACAAAATTCAAAGTAGTTCCAGCAGTAGATAATGAACTGCCTTCTTCTTGTACAGTTACACCGCTTGAAATACCAGTTAAATTAGAACCATCAATCGCTGGCAAAGTTCCTGTAATATTTGCTGCTGGAATAGAGGTTAAATTTGCTGCACTTAAAGCTGGTAATGTGCCAGTTAAGTTAGCTGCTGGTAAAGATGTAAGGCTTGCTGCTGATCCTGAGAACTCTGTAGCTGTGCAAGTCCCTGTAACGCTTACACCAGTTGATGTAGTTGCCAGTTTTGCAGAACCGCTATGTTTTAAGCTAACGCTAGAATCTGATGCAATAGAAACTGCATTATTAGAGTTAGAAGGATGTTGTATTTCTTCGACTTTTATTGTGGACATAATACTTACAACTTTAAATTTATTTTACCGTTAATTTTAAATTTTGTCCTATTCATAAATCTATTCTCCAAAAACCGTAAAATCACGACCACTATTTCTCATTACTAATTTTCTATTTTTATAATCCATACTTAAAGTCATGTTACTACCAGACCCTTGATGAGTATATAATGTTGATTCAGTAGCTGTACCATAAAGACCGTTTGCTGCACTCAATGTAAACTTTGTTGCTCCTTGAGTAGTACCAACATACAAAATATTACCACCACCACTAACAAGACCATGCTGAGTGGTGGTATTGCTAGAAACATTATATGCTGAATACATTAAAGTCCTGTTTATAGTACCGCCGTTAATACTGGATGTATTAGCTGGCATATCATAATAATAAAATTTAAAATTATCGTGATATATTAAATAAGTACCATCAAAAGCTATATTATTCTCGTTATAACCTCCAGGTGTATTAGTCTGGTAATATGTAATACCTATATAGCCTATATATGTACCTGCTGGATAATTAAAGAAATAGAATGTAAAACCTTCTGATATAACTATAACAGGAGTATCATCCTGTAAAAAAGCAATAGTAAGACCTCTTGCACCAGCACCTAAACCATCTGAACTTGCAGAGCTTTGACCTGCTAAAGCAGTAAAACTACTACTAAATTTATAATAATTAGCAGGTGCGCCTAAACCACCTCCACCGTAATTAAATGAACTGTTAGACCATCCATTATAACCAGCAGAGTTATATTCACTCCATATCTTTCGTTCACTTGTATCATAAAAAGGATTAATACCGCTAACTACGTCACTTGAAGTTCCGTAAGTAAAATCGCTACTTGTATTTGAAATATTTATGGGTGCTTTACCTTTGCTAAAGAAATTATCATAGGCAGCGTCATCATAACTAAAAAGCAAACCACCAGCATTTTGAAGTGAGGTAGCACCACCACCAAGACCTGCCATTGATAAAGGTTTGTTGTATGTCCAATAGTCTTGCTTCATTAATTATGATGTTTTACTTTGGTTTCCAATAACAGTAAATGTAGCTGATGCTGTCTTAATAATTGTATATGCGTAAATATCAACACCACTTGAACCACCATCAGAAGGTGCAGAACCACCTACCCAATTTTCTGTAACCGCAGCACCATCAATAGTTAACTGTGCAGAATAAGCAGCAGCAGCAGCAGTTGTGATGATAGTTACTGATATAGCTTCTCCAACACTCATACTAGAGTCAAGAGAAGTAGAACTACTAAATCTAATATTAGGTGTAGATGTAGTTGTTTCTGCTGTAGTGAAAAGATGTACCATACCATTTTCTAGGTCGATATCTGTATTATCACTTAACTTTCCAGCAGTTATATTTACTTCTTCTACTAATAATTTAGAAAGATTAAGTCCACTACTAAAATTTACAGAACCTGTAAATGTACCGCCAGCAAGAGGCATTTTTGTGGCATCACCAGTATTAATAGTGATTGTCTTAGTTGCTCCAGTACCAGATGCAGTTACGTTACTTCCTACAAAATTTAAAACAGTTGCAGCCGTAGACAATGCACTACCCTCTTCTTGTACAGTTATTCCAGTATCTACATCTGCATATTCCAACTGTCCTACTGCTGTAGCTCCAGAGCCTGTAATACTTTTAACTTTTAGAAATTTGTCTGCTGCAATTTGGTTATCTGGCAAGATCATTGTATAAGACTGACCAGCACTATGAGCAGGGGATTTTAACTTTACACCATGACTTTGTGCAGAACAATTTAATTGAAGAATTGCATCATCACCACCTGCACCCTTCACCTCTAAAGCACCAGTACCGTTAGGAATAACTCTTACATTCCCATTTGTAGTATCAGTTTGGATTTCATCAACAATAACTTTTGACATGATTTTTAGATAAGAAAGAAGTTAAACAAACGTCATAGTAGAGTTTGCACTCACCGTGAGAGTAGCACCAGAGGCAATAATCATTGGACTAGCTGCTACATAATTAAAGTTCTGTTGTGTTGAAAAACTAGCATCCATTTGGTTTTCTGCCTCCACAAATAATTTTTCATTGCCAGGGCCAACAGTACCGCCTGGTAAATTGGTTAAGTTTGCACCTGATACTGCTGGTAATGTAGCAGGGAATCTAGCATCTGGTATTGTTCCAGAACTTAAATTAGCTGCATTTAAAGCTGAACCATCTATATATCCAGCACCATTAGTAATCGCATTATTATTAAGAGAAATGTCTGCTGAACCGTCAAAAGCAACTCCAGCTATATTTCTTGCTGTTGTTAATGTTGCTGCTGATCCTGTAGTGTCTTGGTTTAAAGTTGCTACCCTAGCTGCTGCTAATGTACCGCTAGAGATATTACTTGCGTTTGTAGTATCTGTCGTTGCTGAAGCTGCCAAAGCAGTTCCATCAACTGTGATTGCATCTGCTTCTAACGTACCATCAACATCAACATCACCCGAAATATCAAGACTAGCTGCTGTAACTACACCAACTGTTATTGCTGGAGTACCTGATAGTCCAGTGGCGTTACCAGTTAAAGCTCCAGAAAAACCTGTTGCAGTTAACACTCCTGTAGAAGAATTAAAAGTTAAGTTTGTTCCTGATTTAGGGGCTAAGTTACCTGTTGCATCTGTTGTGAAAAGTACATTGCAACTTGTGTCAGAAGATTCATCACTAACAGTTATGTTTGTTGCTATTGCTGCTGTACCAGTGTAATTAGTAGCTGATAATATTTGTGTGCCAGCAGCTTTTATAACCTTACCTGATGCAAGATCTATATTTTCTGAACTTGTCCAACTATCTGTTGCATCTGCCCATTGAAAAGTTTTATCAGTTGATCCCTTTAAAGTTAAACCACCTCCATCAGCAGTTGTATCAGTAGGTGTTGATACCTTACCAATCTCAATATTTTTATCTTCTACTGTCAAAGTAGTTGTATCTATTGTAGTAGTCGTTCCATTTACAGCTAAATCTCCGCTAACAGTCAAATTACCACTTATAGTTCCACCAGCTAAAGGAAGTTTGCTTGTTATAGAACTATCAGTCGCAGTGATATATCCAGCACCATTGGTTATTGCGTTGTTATTTAAAGAAATATCAGCAGATCCATCAAACTGTACTCCAGCAATTGCCCTTGATGTAGTTAGTGTTGCTGCTGATCCTGTTGTATTTTGGTTTAATGTAGGTACTAAAGAAGCTGAAATAGTACCTGTATCAAGATTAGACGCATCATTAGCTCCATCAAGTTTTGTTTTTAAGGCATCTGTAAAATTATTTTGAGTAAGTCCTCCATCGCCAACAGATAACTTATTAGTTAAATCTGTATATGAAATATCAATATTTGCAGAACCATCAAAAGATGCACCAGCTATAGTTCTTGCATTGGCTAATGTTGTTGCCGTAGAAGCTGCAATACCAAGAGCATCTATATCTGATTTTGTTTGATCTGCGGTAGCACCATCTTCTACATTTATCATGGTGCGTAAATTTGCTGGAGTGATTTCTTCTATTACACCTGCACCAGCCGAGTCTCTTCCTAAAATCCTGTCTGTAGCTGATACATTTTGTATCTTTGCATAAGTTACAGCATCATCAGCAATAGTTAAAGTTGTTGCACCTGTTACATCGCCTGTATGAGTTGCGTTAGTAACTTTTGCAGTATTCGCTGCTATTTCTGTATTTATTGAATTAGCTAGTTTATCTGCTGTAACTGCATCATCAGCTATCTTATCTGTGGTTACTGCATCATTAGCTATTGTCAATGCAGTCGAACCAGTAACATCACCTGTATGTGTTGCGTTA
>MDSZ01185221.1_pt1 | contig 13335 bp, 11 predicted proteins | sample 811201 | NCBI WGS metagenome assembly MDSZ01 (sample SAMN05326647, study PRJNA326480) | marine metagenome | isolation source: seawater | place: Indian Ocean: North | collected 2010
CCTTCTTTTAATTCTTTTGCTAGTCCCATATCAAACTTTATTAAATTTGTAAATTTCATCTGCACCCCAGATGATTCTTCCTTTTGAATCTAAGAATCTATCTCTCATATGTAGTTTATTTTTATAGAGACCAAGTTCTGCATGACCAGTGATTATTTCACCACTTTCTGTCATGCTAGTATCAAATTGACCCATCCATGAACTACCATCAAACTTTAATATCATATCACAAGTTTCGTCACGTGTCAATCCACTATAAGTACCACCCCAATGCTCAAGTATAACTTCAGTATCAGAGATTACTTTTAATTTTTTATTAGTTTTTAAATATGGACTATTCTCTTCCTTTCTACTCCAATGAATAGAATGAATAAAATCTTCGTCTTGCTCCCACCTTACAAAAACTGATCTATAAAGGTGGGGGCTAGACTGTGCTTGTAGTTTATTTGACCAAGTTCCAAGTAACCATGATAAAAAATTAGTCATTAATCGTCATAAACTAAACATTCTGGTTCGTCAGGATGCATTTCGCAAAATAATTCTAGGCAATTAGGATCATGATGATCTCCTGCATCTATCTCGTCATGATGGTGCTCTGCATAAACTTCTAGCTCATGCAACTCTTCCTTATAATGGCGACGTGCAGCAGGGTTCAAAGTGGGATCAGAAATAAGATCTTTATCATGCTGAATATGCTGTTCTATGGTTTGCATTGTTTTTACCAAAGAGTGTATAGTTATTTATTATACTACCGAGTCTTTAAGTAGCATCATCTCTGTGTGTAATTCCTCATTTACTAACTTATGTACTACTGTTTGAATCAAATATCTACCACTATATTTCGCATCAACTATAGTATTTTCTCCTGTTTTTACAGTTGCAGGTACAACAATATTAACTCCTTTACCTGAATAAAGATCAAGATTACCAGGAACTCTAACCAACATTTTAACAGATTTAAGTGATTCTATACGCATCCATTGATATGCTTGCAATTCAACCAATGCTTCATAATTTTTTTGAGGATTATCTTTAAACTTTGGATCAAAAATTTGATTTGGCATTATAGTATAACGAACTCTTTTAGGATAATCAATCAAAGCTTGAATATCAGTATCCATTTGTTTTAAAATACTTTTCTCCTTTTTTCCACCAAGATGAGACATTTTCTGCCAAGATTCAGAAATACTATAACGGTAAGCATCAATAGACATATCAGTACTCAACCCCATTTTAGATTGTGAAATAGTTACAGGATCAAATCCTACACTATAACCAGACCAATCACCATCACGTAATCCTAATAGAAAATTTCTTTCTTGAGGAAAAGATAATCCTAAGATTTTAAAAGGATCTGAAGCACCAGCATCTGATCCCCTAGTTGCAAAGGTATAAGTATGAGTCTTTGCCTTTCCTGAAGTAAAATTAGTATCTTCCTCACCTTGTTCATTAACTTCATCAATCATTTTATCAAGTGACTTAAAATTAAATCCTAAGGCATTTTCCCAAAATGCAAATCCATTTTGTAATGTTCCACCCTTCTTTGCTTTACGAATACTACGCTGTGCTATCCAATAAATTGTATCAAAAGGTCTCCAGTTACTTGCAACAAAATTTTGTTTATTAATAGTTTCTTCACCAAAGAATCTTTTTCTAGTTCCAATATATTTTTTATCTTTAATTAAATCTTTAACTATTGCATTTGATTCATTATTCTTTTTAAAAATAACAGATGTATTACCAAATACGTTTTTAACTTCATTCCTAAGAAATTCATCAGAAACCAAATTCACTATAAATGTATCAGTAAATTCATTTACTTTAGTTCTAGATTTAATCTCATATGATCTGAAATAATAATCTCTATCCATAAGATAACTTGAGATCTGAAGTCTAAATTTTTCAGATCCTGTCATTACACCAAGATATCCACCACTGTCAGTAAAAGTAAGAGTAGCTTCCATACATGATGAAGTTATACTCTCAAAAATTTCTACACTCATAACAAAAGAAGAAAAATTATAATTCCCATCCTGTTCTAACCTTTCACCATTCCTAAAAATACTAAGGGTAAAATCTGCCTTACTGGTTTCTTCTCTTATTCTATTTCCTGCCATAATTAGGTACTCTTCATTACGTTTTGATTAGAATTCATCTGAGATGCAGTACTAGCTACTTGAGTACCACCACCAGTAGAGATAAATTGTGTTTGCCGTTGTGATCCTGCTAATTGTAAATTTGATATTGTTGCGTGTGCATCTCTGATGATTTGTTGATTATATTGATTTGATAATGCAATTTGATTCAAAGCTTCTTGTACCATCTGTTGTGTAGATTTATTTATTTTGGCACGTGCATCATTTCTTTTATCAGAAATCCTCTTAATACTTGCTACTTCTTTTTTAGAATCTCCTCCTGCTTGAGCACCACCACTAGAACGATCACTTGCTCCTATAGTTCTTCCTGAAGTAGTACCATCAGTAAATCCCGCCCATGATCCACCACTACCAGGTGTTCTACCTCCAGTCCATGACTTATGTTCAGTACTTGAAGGAGCTGAAGATACATTACCTCCACCACCAGAACTAATTCCACCTAACTGAATAGTTGCAGCAGAACCGATTGTAGGATCTTGAGGACCAATTAAGAATTGATTATCCCATATACCTCCACGCCATTTAGAGTCATAAAATTTACCATCTTGCCCCATTTGACCTTGAACAATTCCACGGTCAAGATAATATTGAGGGGCTGCTCTAAATTCCAAAGCACCACCAACAAATTGAGCAGAAGCATCTCTATATCTTTTATTTCTTATATCATCAAGATATCCTTTAATTTCATCTGGGGTTTTTCCTGACCACTTAACAGCATCATCTAAAGTTTTTATAGCTTTATATTGTCCAACTCCTCTATCATATACACCAGCAAACTGACCAGGTTCTCCAAATATACTGGTAAAATCATTACCACCATAATTACCCGATTTAATTCTATTCGCTGCAACTTGAAGGACATCAGTCGCAGAAACACCTCTACCTGCTTCAGTAGATAATGCAGCAGCTATACGATACTCTTCAGCAGTTGCTTCTCCACCTTCAGAAGTTGGTATAGTAATATCTGCTGCACGCATACCTTCTTTCTCAGGATCTTTACCAGCAAAGAAATCAGTTATTCCTGATACTGCTCCTGATACTCCTTGAGTAAGATTATTCCAAGTATTTTTAAGCCATCCACCCACACCACCAAAAGGATCAGGTTGTTCTACCCTTTGTGCTTCAAACTGAGGTACTTCTGTTGCTTTCTCACCCAAGACAACAGACCCCATTCCAGGTATCATAAGAGTTGCCTTTCCAGCAAGTCCACCTAAGTTATTAAACCAACCACCTATACCAGTTTTTAAACCTTCTAAAACACCACCTAATTTACCAAAAGGATTGAATGATTGTTGAGGTTGAGGTTGTGACTGTCCACCACCACCACCTAAACTACCAAGTAATCCACTAAACAGAGAACCAATGCCACCACCTTGTTTTGGTGCGGGTGCAGGTTTAGGTTGTTCTTTCTTACCACCTAAAAATGGTAACTTTTGCCACCATCTACTCTCATCTTTAGTTTTACCACCGCCAAATGGCATCTTCGTAATATTACTTTCTTTATTACCACCAAATATATTTTTTACACCACTAATAAGTCCACCAAGAAAATATCCAGGTGGTGCCCCATAACCTTGTCTTTTCGCTTCATCTGCTCTCTGAGAAGTAAGATGAGGATTATTCCTAGTTGCCCTATTGTCTAATGGTACAACATATCCAGTCCCATTATTTTTAACTCCAACCCATTCAGTACCATGAGCAGTAATAGTAGTACCAGCAACATCTACATTATATCCAGAATCTGGACCACTAATAACACCACCTTCATTTAAAGAAGGAATTGTACCTCCTTTTTCAAATTCTCCACCATATTCTTTAAATATCCCACCAAGAAGATTCTTTGCACCACTAACAAGATTTCCAAAGAATCCACCACCAGTTTTATTAGCAGATTCCCCACCTTCTGGACCCCAATGTTTGTAGTCTTTATCTTTTGGGGTTGATCTAAATATCCATTTTTGTAGATCTAGAGGAAGGTCTTTGCTTGAACTTGACTCTGTTGTTGTAATAGTTTTAGTTTGTGTTTTACCAAAATTTCCAAAGAAACTAGTAATACCCTTTATTCCTTTAGCTAATGGACTTTCTACAAATTGCTCTTCAAATGAATCTAATGACTTTTGCCATGAAGATGGTAGTTCATTGTCAGTAAAAATAGTTTTTAAATTTTTATCAATTCCTCTAATACTTTCTACTAATTTTGGATCAATTAAATTGTCAGCATTAATACCAATAGAAGACAGTGGTTTTTTATTGTTTAATACGTCTGTTAAAGTCTCAAAATTCTTTTTCCTTTCTCCAGGATCATTAATATTGGATAAGAATTTTTGGAAGAAATTATCATCACCTGTTTTATCCTGACCAGTAACTAATACTGGTTTTCCATTATCAATTCCAAGTATCCCCTGATCACCCTTGGTAAATCCCCATTCATCAATTAGAATATTATTATTCTTATTCGGCTGTGTTCCATCTGAGAAACCACCCCAAGTTTTTCCACTATTAAATGTAGGTCTACCACCATCAGCAGCACCAAAATCATCTCCACTTTCATCACCAGTAAGGGCATTTATACCCCACATACCTAAACCAACAGTTCCTCCAACAGCAAGAGTATTAGTTAAGAAACCTCCCCATCCTCTTCCTCTTCCTCTTCTACCTCCTGTAATAGGAATACCACGACCTCCTCTGAGACCTCTGGTACTAACAAAGGCAACCAGTGCTCTAATACTACTATAAATTCCTTTAATTAATTTGGCTGGGTTTAAAAGGTATGGTAAGGCTATTAAAAGTGTACCTAAACCTAATACTACCTTTCCAAATCCAACTATTTTTTCCCACCAACTTGTTTCATCAGATAACAATGCATACAGTCCATCAATAGTATTAGTAAGACCAAATTTAGCTACTCCAGCAATAAATTTAATAATTGAAGTTGCTATTTTAATACCATTAGCTAATGCTTTTTGATTCCTAGGATCTTGTATCCATTTTAATATTGGAAGAGCAACAAATAATTTGAATAAACCACTCAACATCCCAACAATAGATTCCCAGAATCCCTTAACACCTCCCTTTGCTACATTTGTTAAGAAATTAAACCCTACACCTTTATTATCTTTCTTTGTATAAACTGCTTTAAATTTCTCTCTCTGATTCTGTAATTCAGTTAATCTATTTAATTGTATAGTTTTAATACTTTGAACTGAAGAAGCAATACCATTAAGAGTTTCACCTAAATTATTAACTGCTTCTGTATTAGAATAAATGGATCTAGCTACAACAGCATCTTCTGTCTTGCCAGAAACATCCTTTGTATCTACAAACTTATAAAAATTTATTTTAGAACCTTTTTTTACAGTTGCCATATTTAACTAACCCTAACCTGTGCAGAAGATGGTGAAGCAATTACATAGTTAGTGCCAATATTTATTGGAACAGGCACTGGCATTGGTGCTAACTTCTCTAACATCACTATAATTGGCATAAATTCTACTTGTTGTTGCATAGCCCATTGAGCAGATATCCCATCTTTTTGATTTCCTAAATTACTAGTTACAGCTGTTGCAGTTTCATTAAAAACACCAAGTACTTTAGGATCAATGCCTAATTTGGTACCTAAAGATGTAATAGCACTCTTATAATCACCTCCCATAACTGCATTAAGAGCACCTTTTAATCCAAAATGATCGGCAAGTTGCCCTACCATTGCCATAGGATTAAATCCACCAGACATAATATTTCCTACTGCCTTACCGAAATCTGGATTAATACTACTAGCAAATGTTCCAATAGCACCACCAATATCACCAGACATAATTGATCCAAGCATCTGACCAACACTACTATTTTTTATAGAATCCATTCCAGGTATCATACTAATACCTTGACTAAATGCTCCAGCAAGATCACCACTAAGAGCCTTACCAGCAATCTCTCCTATAGGACTATTAACTATACCATCAAGGAAATTATTTGCACCAGGAATCATACCCAATCCTGATGATATGGCACCACCAATATCACCAGACATAAGTCCTTTTCCAATACCCATAATACCTTGACCAATAGAACTATCCATAAAACCAGATACTGCATCTTGAATACCGCCACCAAATATACCACCAGTAGCTGCACTAAGACCACCAGTTACAGCTCCCATAATATCTCCACTAGCAAGAGAGGAAACAGCGTTAACTGCTGCCATAACTGGAGCAACACCAGGAATGAATGATGCTACAGTTTGTACTACAGGATTTTTAACAACTTCTTTTACAGTATTAACAACACCACCAACTGCTTTACTAACACCCTTTACAACACCACTAACTGCTTTACTAACACCTTTAAATATCTTACCAAAGAAAAATTCTTTAGGTTTCTCTACTATACCACCTAATTCCTTTTTACCCCATGTAAATGGATTCCACCATCTTCTACGATTATCATCTTTCTTCTCATTATTTTGATTTTGAACTTTAGTCTTGGTGGAAGTTGAAGTTGATGGTGCAGATTTCTCATTTGCAAATACATCAAGAAAATCCCACCATTGATTTTTTCCACCATTACTTGTATATTGCTTCTCATGACGTTCTACACCGTCTGTAGACCAATCATATTCACCTTCACTAAAATCAGTATTTTCATCAAATAAACCATTTTCTCTACCCATCAAAGTATTGAAAATGTGACCAATATTAGGAAGTTGATCAAACATAGACGATATTTGTCTATTAACCCATCCTAAAAGAGGTAAGTTATTAAAGATAGCATCTTCAGTATCTCTAATTCCAGTTACATCAAAATCACGTGCAAATAAGAATGCATCAAGTGCAGTAGAAAATGGCCAACTAACACCAGCAAAATCTAAAATACCAGCAACAGTTTCTAAAGTAGCACCCCAAGGATCTCCTTGCGAAAGACGATCATATGCAAAAGCAAGGTTAACAAGACCACCAATCCAAGGTATTATAGCAGCTGCTCTCTTACCTATTTTTTGTCCTGCATCAGCAAAAGACTTAATACCCTTTGATTCGAGAAACTGTGTACTTGCTCTCCATAGCGGAGTCTCCCGAATTGCCCTCATAAATGAATCAATTTTAGGTCTAATATAATCAACAATAGGATTAAGTATTGGATCTATTGTTGGTCTTATAGTATCAGTAAACCATTTTTTAGAAGCATTACTTATACTATCCCAACCACCTTTTAGTTTAGCAGGAATATCTGCTAATCCTTGTCCTACTCTTGTTCCAAATCTCTTTAAATTTTCAAATTGTTTACCAACGAATTCGTTGGTCATTCTGATTCCTGTTCTACCTAGTTCAACACCTTGTCCTATCTTTTTACCGCCCCAATCAGTAAAATTACCCCAACCTGTTTTAATATTACGCCAGATTGAACCACCAGTATCACTTAACCCTTCTCCTATCTTTTTACCTGTACCTGTTACACTTTCAACAATATTATCCCAGATATTTTTTGTACTCTCTAAACCCTTGTTAATAAGATTTCCAGTACCTGTCCTAGTATTGGTTATAAAGTCACCAAATCCTTTTCTTATATTCTCAAGAATACCACCTGTTTCACCACCTGTAACCTTAGAACCAAATATTTTTTTGCCTTGATTAGAAAACCAATCACCTATTTTTCCAAATATACCTCTATTTCCTTCTGCCCCACTTATTGTAATCTTATCACCAAAAGCCCATTTTCTTACATTACCAACTGCATCACCAAGCCAATCTACAATCTTTCTCTTATTTGACTTAGTACCTTCAATAAGATCACCAGTTATATTAGTACCTATTCTAAAAGTATCTTTTATTTTATCGGTTAACTTACCTAACCAATTTTTCTTTTTAGGTACATCACCAGTAATTTCTGCTGGTTTTCTCCAAAATTCCCACCACTTCTTTTTTCCTTTTCCACCTTCTGTAATAGGAACACGTTTTTTTGGTCTTGGTCCATCAACCCAATCACTTACACCACCACCAACCATTCCACCAACAGTTAATAAAGCACCAATACCAGAAATAGCTAATGCTATTTGGCCAAATGCCGTTAACCTTTGTGCAAATGTTTTCTCTTCTCCAAGCAAATTGTCAACGGTAGTCATTATACTACCAGTTAACCAAGTAGAGAAATCATAGAATTTTTGGAAAACAAATGCAGTTTTTCTAATAAATTCTGTTAGTTTTTCTGTATTACGTGGATCTTGTATCCATTTTAATAATTCAGTACCAAGAATAAACGAAGCAAATTGCATTGCTAACGTTGTAAATGGTGCAAGAATTTCTTCTAACCATCCAAAACCTTTAGAAAAACCTTTTGCTACTTTAGTTTTTTCAGATCCTTTTAACTTGGGTGTTTTATTCTTAAACCGATTTTCCTGAATTCTTTCTGATTCTGCATCAAGTTCTCTTCTTCTTTGACGACGCTCTAATTTATCTTGTAATTGCTCTTCTGTTAATTGTTTTTCAGCAATATCCTCAATATCATTTACAACTTGACCAATACTTGTTAGTGTTAAACCTAATCTATTAATACTATAGGTAACTGTTTTAGCTGCAGAAATTGTAGGAGACTTTACACCAGAAGTACCCTTTAAACTGACTAATTTGTAGGCTTTAAGCTGTGCCACTATTGTTTTTTCTGCTGCTCTTTCATTCGCCTTTGCTCTTCTTCTAAGAATTGCATTAACATATTGATATAAATTTCCTTTTCCCAAGGCATCAAATTATCAATATACTCTATTTGCCACTTATGATGATGTATTAGAGCAAAATTGGTTTCATAGTAAATTGCTAGGTTCGTATGAAGAAGAGCTACTCGAAAAAAGCTGCTAATCCCTCAAGAATAATTTCATTCTCTTTTTTTGTATTAGGATTAACCACCTTAACAGTATGCTTCAATTTAGGCATAGTATCAAAGAAATCTTGTATTAATTTAAATTGCTTACTACTAAGCCCTTCAAAGAATTCAATAATTTCTTCTTGTGGTAGTTCCTTACAATCATGAACCTCATCTTCAGTTGCAATGCTTGATACACATCCAGCTGCCATTTTAAAAATTTGTTCCATACCAACTTGTTGTCCATCTTGGAAATTCATTTCTACAAATGATTCAAGACTAGGATAACACATATTAACAATCACTTCATCAGATAATTTAAGTTCTTTTTTATGACCTCTAGTCTTTTGAACTTTGATGTCATCTAAAGGAATTTTAACTTTAACTGTTGTTTCTCCATCATCAGGACAAGTTACCATTAAATCAACACTTTCACCAACAGATTTAGTACGAATCTGAAGAAATAAAAATTCAATATCAAATGTAGAAAGTTGATCTACATCCTTAATATCAGTACATGTACTGATAATATCCTTAATTGCAGTGATTATATCTGCAGTTTGTCCTGTTTCAGTTGCTAAAAGAAGCAACTTCTCTTCTTTTACAAGAAAAGGTCTATAATTAACAACCCTACCATCAGAAGGTAGTTTCATTTTGTACTTAGGTACATTTAATTTAGGTAATGCCATAGAAATTCAATTCAGTATAATTATTTAGCGGTCATGCAAAGATGGTATTAAAAATATTTCCGAAGAAATCACCCAACCAATTGTTTACTGTACTGGTGTTAGTCCTTGATGTATCACCTCCAGTAAAATTATCAATATTATTTGGAAGGGTTATTGTATCAGCATCTCTAGTTTCATCAAATAGTTGTTCTCCATAAAAACGATATCTTTCATAATAGAAGGAGACTGGTAATGTCATCACTTTCGCATTGCTGTTATCCAACTGAGCAGATCCAATATTAAAGGGAAATACATTTTGTAATACCCAACAACCAGTTATCCTATATTTTTGGAAAATATTTACACCTTGACCTTGAAGTGCTGAAATAATCGCTTGATCTGTAATAGCAAATCCACCACCACCTCTTTCCCACTTATATATTAATACTCTAGGAGCACAATAAGTTTCATAAAATTCAGTTAGATTATTAGCATCATTTGCCATTAATGATGCCCATCTTTCAAAGAATATTCTTGTTTTTTGACTTGCTGGCATCCTAAAAGTCATTTGAAATTGACTAAAAGAAGATCCAGTAGCATATCTATACGCATTACCTATATTCAATACAGTACCAGTAGTAATCTGCTTACTTGGTAAATTTACATTTTCAGCATAATAATCCAAAAGAAATGATAAATCACCAGTTTCAGCCTGTAAATTAGATCCTACAACTGCTCCACCTGGATATAACATAGGTGGAGATGTGAAATGTACCGACCATAAGTTAGTTAAAGCGGGACTCATATCCCTTTGCTTTATACTAGACTGAAAAGCCTGTAAAGATGGATATAAAGCAGATTGTTTTTGATTTGACGTAATTCCCATTATTCTTTAAGTTCTTTTTCTGTAATTAACATAAATTCCATCCCATAGTCTTTACAAAACTCTTTTGCTGCTTTCCATTTAGCATCATTAATACTATATGTAATAACCTCATTAATATATCTCTTAGTCACTCTTGTTTGTTTTTTTGGTTGTTTAGTTTGTTTAAGAGGTTTAACTTCAACTATGTATTTCTTTCCTTTCACCTTTACATAAAAATCTGGATAATATCTATGCCGTTTACCGTCAATAGGAGATATATAAGGTATTATTATTTCTTCACTTCCCCATTCAGTCACAGACGTTGTTCTATCACACCAATGCATGAATTTTAACTCCCATGACGACCTATAATTTATATTCAAATAATTACCTTTATATTTACCAGGACGTGTAGGAATATACTTTCCTTGTTTATAACGCATAAATACATAGAGATCACATAGTATTTAGGTCGAAAATTGTCAATTTACACCTACCCAATTAAACCACCTGTCGCTGGAGATGGAGATTTAGACGAAGCTCCTACCCAGGCGGTTGATTACGTATGTTTTCGCCGTAAAAGAATTTTATACGATCATAATAATAAAGAAAGGTATTATGGACTAAATGTTCCTGGAAATAACCCGACATTTAGAATGAACAATGATATTGTTTATCTAGCAATGCCACCCCAACTATCAACTTCATATACACCTCAATGGTCACAAGCAAATATGGGTATTGCTGGTATATTTGGATCACAAATGATGAACCAACTTGATGGTGGAGACAGTCTTTCTCCAGAGACTATTGCTTCAGCATTACAAGATGCAGCTGCATCAGCTTTACCTCAATTTACACAAGGCACATTAATGGCAACAATTAATTCTGCTGCTAATGCTTTTGGTCTTGGTGGAAGTGCTGGATTAAATGATGCCAAGCAAATGGCAAATGGAAGTATATTTAATCCATATATGGAACAAACCTTTAAGAATATGGGTTTCCGTACACATGCTTTCAATTTTAAATTATTTGCAAAGAATCAAGAAGAATCAAAAATGATCAAAAAGATTATTGATTACTTCAAAGAAGGTTCTTTACCAGAATACGAATCAATGCAAGAGGCATTTGATACTTGGAATAGTGCAGGATCAGATAGAATTACTGAGCGTGATAATGCAGAGTACGGAAACAGAGAAAGAGAGACAGTCACAAGAGTGAATGATCTTACCTCATCATCCAGATTCTTTAAAATACCAGATTACTTTGAGATAAAGTTCTTACGTCATCATCCCAATGGTCCTTTAACTGAATGGGAAGCTGGTAATAATATGGGTGGTATACCATTACATTTTAAAATTAAAACTTCTGTTTGTAATGGTATAGGAGTAAATTATGCCCCTGATGGCACATATAACTCTATGAAACACTTAAGTGGAGATAGAATGGATGTTCCTGCAATTCAATTGCAAATGAGATTTACAGAAACTCAACTAGTTACTAAACGAGATATATCAGCAGGATACTAATGGCATATTTTCAACAATTCCCAAATGTATACGTAGGAGAAGGTGTTAAAGACGATGAACCCTTTAAATATCGTCTTATAAAAAATCTTTTCCGAAGAGTAAAGGCAAGAGAAGATCTTGATCAATATACAACATTATTTGAAGTATATGAAATTAGAGATGGTGAGACACCATCAATTTTAGCTCAAAAGTTCTTTAGTGACCCATTTTATGATTGGGTGATACTGTTGGTTAATAACATAACAGACGTATATTCACAATGGCCTAAAGATAACGAGAGTCTTAGTAATTACGTAAATGACAAATATAACGATCCTGACGAAGTTCACCATTATGAAACTAATGAAATAAAAGACGAAAACGATGATATTTTCTTTCCAAAGGGAATTCAAGTAAATAACACATTTCGCATTACTATGCCAAATGGTGATGTTAAGACAGAAGCAGAATCTATATATCCAGTCTCAAACTACGAATACGAATATTACGAAAATGAGAAAACAAGACAAATTAGAATACCCATAGGTTCTATGGTATCTAAAATTGTTGAAGAAATGGCTGATATTATAGGATATGAGTCTCATGCTGAATTAGACGAATCTAACAATAAACTAACACCAGCAAATATTGCATCCAGATTCTTGAACAACACTGGATATGTAAGTGGAAGTATTGAAGTTAATAATAGTGTAGGTGCTGTAACTTCATGGGATAATGGTGATGGAGTAACAATCACACCAGCAGTATACGCAGATTCTACAACATCCAACACAACTACAGCAAGTGCAACTCCAACAAGTACTACTACAACTACTACCACATCTGCAACAGATTCTACTCCATCCAACGTTGGTACTTTTGATGGAGGAGAAACAGTTAGCGGTTATTGAGAAAAACCCTACAGGCGAAAAAATACCCCGAATTTTTTTCGGGGTTTTTTTGTAACTAAAAGTCGAATAATATATGAGCTTATCACTCTTGCATTGCACTACCTGTCCTGTACCGTGCATTAACAAACATACTTTCAATCTCTAGTATGTAATTAGTGTTATGCCACCTGGATTCTTTAATTTCATCCATTGCTGCAGAAACTTTACAATATTGGTTTAATGTTTCTTTTCCGTGTTTAGTATAGTACTTAGAAGGTTGATTACCATGAAGATTATCGCCTGACATTGTATTGTGTTGAATTCTACACACTATTTTATATGAGGAAACCCCCATAAAGGGGGTTTCTTAAGGATATCTTTTGGTTTCCTTTACTTAGA
>MDSZ01261308.1_pt1 | contig 13334 bp, 13 predicted proteins | sample 811201 | NCBI WGS metagenome assembly MDSZ01 (sample SAMN05326647, study PRJNA326480) | marine metagenome | isolation source: seawater | place: Indian Ocean: North | collected 2010
AAGGAGAAACAGAAGAAGAGTATGAATGGTGTCTGGATCAAACCATAAAAAAAGATGGTAAGCCTTGGGATGCAAACATGATTCTTGATGATGGCGGTGATTTAACTATTAAAGTTCATAAAGAATACCCAGAAATGTTAAAACATATTCATGGTATATCTGAAGAAACTACTACTGGTGTTAAGAGGCTAAAGGAGATGCTATCAAAGGGAGAGCTTAAAGTACCAGCAATTAACGTTAATGACTCTATTACAAAATCAAAAAATGATAATAAGTATGGATGCCGGCATGGGCTAGATGATGCAATTAAACGCGGGACTGATATGTTGCTTTCTGGAAAGAAGGCATTAGTTATCGGCTATGGGGATGTTGGTAAAGGTTCAGCGGATTCATTGAATCAGCAAAAAATGATTGTAGATGTAACAGAAATCGACCCAATTTGTGCTATGCAAGCATGTTTTGATGGATATTCAGTAGTATCAGCCTATAAGGGGGGAGCTGTAGATAAAAAAGGACAGAACTTAGATACAGATTTAATGAAAAAATATGACCTTGTTGTAACAACAACTGGCAATATTAATGTCTTAGACAAATATATGCTTGATTCTCTTCGATCTGGTTGTGTGGTTTGCAATATAGGGCATTTTGATAATGAAATTGATGTGAAGCACCTTAAAACATTTGATTGGTATGAAGTGAAGACTGGAGTTCACAAAGTAATTAGACCTAATGGAGATTACATATTGCTTTTAGGTGAGGGCCGTTTGGTTAATCTAGCACTAGCAACAGGTCACCCAAGCAGAGTTATGGATGGTTCTTTCTGTAATCAAGTCTTAGCACAAATAATGTTATTTAGGGATGGGTTTGCCAATAAAAGATCAGATAGTAGAGAGCTTTATGTAAAAGTATTGCCTAGAGAACTTGACGAGGAAGTTGCTGCATTAATGGTAAAAGGGTTTGGCGGCACTCTAACAAAACTAACTAAAGAACAACAAAAATATATTGGCATCCTAGATGGAATGCCTTTAAAAGATAATAACTACAAGTACTAGCTTGAAAAAAATAAACCTTGGGCCAGGCCCATCTTATATCCCAGAAGATATTAATAAAGAATTGATTTCTTCAGTTTTTGATGATGGCGAAAGAGGATTTAGTATTATACATCAGAGCCATAGATCAGATGAATTTGAAATTTTATTAAATAAATTCAAGAAGCAGCTAAGATGCTTTTTAAATGTGCCAAATACACATGAGGTGTTAATTGTACAAGGTGGAGCAACATTAACGTTTTCATTATTAGCTCAAAATTTTAGCCACGATAGTAGGGTTGCCCAATATTTAGTTTCAGGATTTTGGTCAAATTTAGCTGCAGAAAATGCTTCAAAAATAAAAAATATTTCTATTGCTAATATCAAAGGAAATATAAAATCTTTATTTAAGAATTCATCATCTAAAGAATGGTCTTATTTCCACTATGTAATGAATGAAACAGTAAATGGGTTCTTTATTGATGATGAGTTTGAGCTTGATTGCCCGATAATCTGTGATGCATCGTCATCTTTATTTGGGAATGTAATTGATATTAATAAATTTGATATGATTTACTCGTCCTCTTCAAAACATTTGGCAGTACCTGGTTTTACAATTGTGATTATAAAGAAAGACCTTTTTTCAAAGCTTAATTCTAAAATACCGGAAATAATGAGCTATGAGCACTGGAGAAAAACTTCATCGATACCTTGTACTCCCCCAACTGTGAGCATTTATTTCTGTAATGAGATACTCAAAAACTTAATATCAAAAGGTGACTTAGGGTTTCATAGCAAGCAAAATAATTTAAAAGCTTCATTAATCTATAATTTTTTGGATAACTCAAAATATTTTTCAAATAATATTGAGTCGAAATATAGAAGTAAAACAAATTTTGTTTTTGAAGCAAAAAATTCTGAAATTGAAAGTTCTTTTACTAGATTTTTGGATGAAAAATATAGCAATTTTATAGGGCACGAAAGTACAGGTGGTTTCAGATTCAACACTTATAATCTTTTCTCCATAGATCAAACAAAATCACTTATAGAATATGCAGATTCATTTCAGTATTAGGTGCCATGCTTGAAATTAGAATTGGTAATTATTGAAATCTATACCAAAAGCCTTTCAATCTCTTTTTTAAAATTCTTAATATTTTTAATTTCCTTCTTTCTGTAAAATTCAAAGCACCTAGCATCTTTAATGATTGAAAGATTATTTTTTATTGAATCTGTCTCTAAAGATGGTATTTCTGTTGTGAAAAAATTACTGGATATCATTCTAAGAACAGATTTTTTACTTGAAATTGGTCTTAACTCTTCTACCTCTGACCATTCAGGATATATAACGATATCAATCTTCGACTCTGTTGTGAAAAAATCTTTTTGATCTATTGTAAATAGATCCCTTTTTAAGTCACTTTTCATTAGTTTAAGAGGCTGTTCCGTAGTGAAAATAATTTCTTTATTAACTTCCTCAGATAATTTAATCAGTGGGTAAGAAGGTATTATTTTTGCCTCATCATCATATGTTCTAAATAATGCTATGTCTTCTGTTATGAGTTTTCCACCTGAATTTATCAAGACTGCAGCTAGAGAAGATTTCCCTTTTTGTGTCATGCCCGGAAATAGTATAGTTTTATTTTTATATCTAACTGCACTAGCATGGATAGGAAGCAAGCCACTTTGAGCAAAAATACATGCAAATGGAAAATTTAACAGAGTTTGAAAAAAGCTTATATCAGCATCTCCTTCAAGATGAACTTTTATAACTCTACCATTAAGAAATTCAAAAAAACCGATCCCCTTTCTGTAATAGAAGCCATATTCTGGGTTTAAAAAGAATTGATTGTTTAGATAACCCTTGTTTTTATAATTATCGCCAGAGAACTCAATTTCTATGCTAGGAGAAAGTGTTTGCTCGATAGGAGTTAGTCCTAAGCATTCTAGTTTTTTGGGAATTCGAACACTTGTGTTATACAGCGTGTATAGCAAACTTTTAAGAAGGATTAATTACACTAAATTGGATGTCTCCACCACCAACAACATTGGTATTCTTAACAATTTCTTTCGCATTCCCAAGTTCTTTGATTTCTGGTGCTTCCCAGCTTTTTGTGTATTTATCTGAAGTAGTATTCATAGGACTTTATTCTGCACAAATCTCTCGCTTTTGTCTACTAAAAATACGTATATTATTTGAAAAATGAATTAAGAAAAATATTAGTGTTCAAAAATATCTGCAAATTAACTATGTCCTGCTCAGTAATCATTTTTTTCTGAGACCACTTATTGCAAATAGAATCAAGTTTATCAAGATCTAATATCTCAAAAAGATATTTATTAATTTTCGCCTTTTCATTAATCACAATTTTGTAGTCATAATCAGAAAAATTTGACACCAGTCCCTTGCTAAGGTCTGCCTTATTTTCTCTAAAAGCATGTTCTTCACCAAGAAAATAGCTTAAGTAATCTCTTTGAATATATCTTGTGTGACCTTTATAAAATTTAAATGTGGCAGGCATATTTACACAGAAATTTATAAGATCTTTGTCATAAAAAGGGCTTACAGTTTCCACTCCTAGCTTGCTGAAAATTCTATGTCTACTCTCAAATGCAACAAAGTGCAAATTGTTCCTTAGTAAAGTCTCATGTGAATCTAATATATTTTTAGAAGCATTCCCCCCAGCTTCTATAAATATACTATCTTGAAGAAGCGAATTATTTTTTAGCTTTCCTTTGAATCCAAAAAGCTTCTTTAAACTATTCTTTAAAAAAAAGACCAGCATTTTACTTTTAGACTTTTTATGAATCTTTGCGTAGTTAAATACTGAACTGCAAAATGAAATAAAATTAAGACTTTTAAAGTGATTATAAATGCCATCAAAACCATAAGAAATAACATTATCTCCATCATTGCCATCAAATATAGCATCGACATTATTTTTAGCTAAATTTTCGCATATGGATTCAAATATATACAAATTTGGAATGAGCATAGGCTCATGAAATATGTGAATATATTTTTCTATGGATTTAAATATAGATTTATTTTTCATCTCAATATGATTTTTCTTAAAGTTTGTAAATGCAGAGACATTATCTTGATATCTCATCTCATTAGTATTTGGGAACTCCTTTATATGTGAAAAATTAGCTGAGATGGTTTCGACATCAATATATCCATTATTCTTTAATGCCACTGCAACTGCTGATGAATCTAGCCCCCCGCTAAGCATCACCATTATTTTTTTAAATTGAGATGCTCTTCTAGATACTGCAGACTCAAAAATTTTTTTAAACTCTTCCTTGGTATGTTTTTTTATGGGCTTGCTATTATCAAAAATATTTAAGACATGCTTATCTACACTATTAGAGTTTATCTTGAGTATTACTCCTGCCTCTAGTTTTTCAATTTCATTATAGTATGTTGATTTGCATTCATTAAACTGCCAAGCGATTAGCTCTTTGATCTTTTTAAGATTTGGTGAAAGATTTGTTTTGATATGTTTCTTTAAGCAGCATATATCATTAGCAAAATAATATTTATCTTTTGTTTTATGAATGTATGTTGGTCTTGAGCTCCAAGAATCATTTGAAAACACAAATTGCCCGCTTTTTTTATCAAAATAAAATATGTTGTAAGACCCATCTAGATCTGCATAATATTCTGAATCTTTTTTTGAAAGCTTGAAAAGCAGTTGGTCGAACTGCATTTCTTTGATTTTAGAATTTTTTTCAATGAGCTCTTCTTCATTTATAAAATATCCATCCAAAAGCATAATTGCATTGTCATCCTCTAGGACTCTTATTTTCTTGGGATCAATATTTTTACCTAATGAGATATCAATACAATTTTCTAATTTATTTAGAGTGATCGTGTAATTATTCATAAGCAAAAATTTTTTTAAACTTATTTATATCGGAATCAGTGCTAAAGAAAACCTTTTTATTTTTTTCAATCCAGGCATGCGATTCAAATATTCCATTTTTTTTTGAAACACCAATCACTAATATGAATTCATTCGATGTTTTTGTTAGTTTTTTAAATGCTAGCGATTTGACAAGACATGATGGCTTTAATATTGAAATAAAGTATGAATTTAGTGATTGTTCGAGATATTTTGGATTAATGCTTATATTAAAGAAGCTTTTCTTTAGAGAATTAACACAAAATTTAATTCCATATATTTTTATAAATAGCGAATATTGAATTAAGACAAAGAATATTATTATGTATTTAAGAATATTTTTAATTCTTTTCAATTTTCAATTTTTTTAATTAGCCCGAGCTTTTCAAGCTTATCTATCGTAGACAGGATATCAAAGGTCTCTTTTTCAGAAATATCGTATTGCTTTTTTATTGTTTCTATAATCAATCTTGCCGAGGTTTGTTGTGATATTAAATCCCAAATAAAAGAAGAAGAGCCATTTAGCTCAAAGTATTCACCATTATTTAAATTTAAGATTATGTACCCATCTTCTACGAATTCATATGAAATGTTATCGTTTAATTTGTAAAAGATATCTTTATTAATATTTTCCAGATGATCCATCCTTTTTTACTCTATTTATTGCAAGTTTAAATACAATAAATGAAATAACAATGATTATTGAGGGTAAAAATAAGCCTTTTACAAAGTCTAATTGAAAATCAAGATTATGATTAAAGATTACGTGCCTTAGCAATTCTAGTGAATAGGTTGCAGGTATAGTGTCAGATATTATCTGTAAATAATTTGGCAGCACCGTAACTGGATAAATGATGCCTGAAAATAGCGAAATTAATATATTAGCTAAATAATTAACAGGGTCAGCTTGCTTAAAAACAAGCACAAAAGCTCCAGATAAAAAGGCTATTGAAATTAGAAATAAGCTAGAAAGGAACAAAATTACACTTGAAAGAACAAAAATATAAAATGGAATTGAAAAATTACTGATTATAGAAGCAAATAGAAGGTACAAGATAAATTTAAGATTACCTTTGAGATATGGATATACAAGCATGCAAAGCATGATGAAGATAGTACTTCTATTCGAATTTAGCAGAGAGTCAATGTACCCAAAAGCTTGAGCACTTCTAATTGAGGTCGATAAAGACCTTATTAAAGTTGAGCAATGATCAAGAAATGCAATTCCAATTATCGAGAATAAAAAATAATTATTTCCATAAACATCTAGATAAGTAGATTGATTTGTTTCGAAAGTCTTGGACAAGAAAAAGAAAGTAACTAAAGTAAGTAACATCCCTGCAAATTGACCAAAAAAAGATATTTTGTAGCTAAATTCCCAAAGGAAATCTTTTTTTATCTGTTTAAAAATAAATGTATTCATTTTCATAGCCTGATCTCGATAACATTTGATCTAGAAAAGATATCATCATGGGAGCTGTATAATATAAGATCTTGCTCTTCAGAATGCCTGCTTATTAAATAAGACTCTAATAGTGACTTTGCTTTTTTATCAAGGAATGAAAATGATTCATCAAATATTGTAACTTTACTTTTATTTGCCAGGCCTCTAATTATTGATATCAACTGCATTTGGCCCTGCGAAAGATCAGAAAAAAGCGTATTTCTTAAGTTATATATTTCAAAAAAATCTAGTAGCTCTTCAACAGCTGATAGTTGATTATTACGATTATTTAATGAATAGAAATAATCTAGGTTATCAAGAACACTTAGCCTGTGAAAGAAAGACCTAGGGTTATTGTCAATGTATGTAATATTTTCATGTAACTTAAAATTTGATTTTAAAAATCCTGAATCAGGCAAAAATATACCTTTAATAATTTTAAAAAGAGTAGTTTTCCCAGAACCGTTTGGCCCTGATATCTTATAGATATTATTTGATTGAAAAGAGTAACTAAAATTAATAAAAACCTCCTTCGAATTAAAATTTTTACTTATTTTTGATAAGACTATCTCTAATTTCATAAAAGCTTCCCTTAACAGAATCACTACGTTTTTATATGATAATTCAAAAATACCTTTTAATATCAAAACATGCATGACCTTATATACAATTACCTGAAAGATAAAAAACTTACCACTAATAATCTTAGTAAAGAAAATATCCATAATTTAGTGCACTTATCAAAAAAATTTCATCTAGTTGGATTTATTGCAGCAGTCTATGAATTAGGCAATAGACCGGAACATGAAGAGTTAAATTCGCTTAGAAATTTTTTCATTGCTAAAAATTTAATGATGAGTCATGACATGAACTTGATATGTTCAGAACTAAATGAAAAACAAATAAATTACTGTATTTTAAAAGGGCCGGCTCTTAATAAATCTAAGGTTTATAAACCAAACATTAGATTCTTCAGAGATATAGATATACTTGTTGCTAAAGAAGACTTAAATTTGGCGTTTAAATCTTTAAATAATCTTGGCTATAAATATGTGAATAAGTTTGCAAGAAACAGTTGTGAATTCTTTGGCAATCATCATCATCTGCCAGTTATGGAGAACCAAAATGGAACATTTGTAGAATTGCATCACAGAGCAACTGCTACCAGGCATTATAGAGAGTGCCCAATTACAAATAAAATATTAGAAGAGAGAATCTTTTTTAAAAACACTTTCATACCATGTCCAGAAGCACTTTTAGGACATATTTTATACCATGGAATAGTGCAACACAGGCATTCAATTGGCCCAATAATTCTTTTCGACATAAAACAAATCATGAATAAGCATAACCTGAAACATCATGCCTACAACAAGTATGTCTCAATGCTTAAATTAGATGTTGAGTTTGGTAAAGTTTGCAAGCTATTGTCAGATATTGAAAAAAAAGAAGAAATTCATGATTTCAATCAAAGATTGAATAATATTCGACAAAACCTTGCCCTTGCTGAAACAGAAAGTGCAAGAACTAACATATCTCAGATCTTGCCTAAAATTAATGACAACTTTTTGTTTAAAAAAATTGTAAGCACTGAGTTCAATTATCAAATCAGCAGGCTAAGCCCAATATTCCCATTTTTTTATTTTAAAGAGCTATTTAAGTCAATAAAAAATATAAGGCTTTTCTAATTTGATATAGAATACAGAAATGGCTGAGTGGCAGAGTGGTCATGCAGCGGACTGCAACTCCGTTAACATCGGTTCGATTCCGTTCTCAGCCTCCATACACCTTTTGATATAAATAATTAGCTGCTGCTAAGCAGGATGTAAGCCCAGGCGACTCATAGGACAATATTGAGCAAATTTTTGCAGATCCATTTTCCTCAAAGAATGGATAAAAATCATTGAATAATTGGCCATTCACCTTAATCTTTGGTCTTATGCCTGAATAATCAGGATGAAGCTCATGTTCTTTTATTTGTGGAATATATTCATTAATTGCTTTCAGAAAATTAGCTTTTTTATCATTCTTTACTTGATAATCAATTGAATTAATAAAATATGTGTCAGGACCGAATTTTATTCTACCATCTAATCCACAAGTTAAATGTATGCCAAGTCCTAAATCATTTGGAATTGGATATATAAGGGAGTTAGATTTTATTTTTCCACTATAAACAAAATAATCTCCCTTGCATAAAGCTTGTTCAGGAACATATGAATTTACATCACTCTTCTTGAGTATCTTTATTGAGTCTAGGCCACTGCACAGAAAGATATTCTTACACAATATTCTGTAATCTGTATTTTTAAACTCAATAAGATAGTTATCTTTGTATTTACGAAAGAAATCAATTTCTGTTTTATAACTTATAAGTCCGCCATCATTTTCAAAATCTCTCAACAATGACAATCCAAAAGAATGACTATCAAAAATACCAGTATCTTCTATGAACAGATTGATTTTTGATTTTAAAAAAGAATAATTTTTCGTTATTTCTGCTTCTGTAAGGGTTCTATGTTTTATGTATTTCTGCTTTGCAAGTTTTTGCAAATCCTCAATTTTCTTATTTTGGCTGTCTGAACCATCTGAAACAATAAGCTTGCCACACTTTTTATGCTCAATATTATTCTTTTGCAGATATTTATATAAGAGCTCCTTTCCGCTCAGACAGAATGTATTCTTATTGGAATTCTGTTTGTAATAGATGCCACTGTGTATCACCTCTGAATTTCTTGATGATGTTTCATAAAAAATCATTTCCTTCTTTTCAACAAGAAGACAAGGTTTGTCATTTTCTTGAAATTTTTTTGCTGTAGCAATACCCAAAGCACCAGCTCCAATGACAATGTTTTCTATGAAATCCATTTTATTCATTATATATGATGCTTTTCCTGCTAAGCATGAATATACTAATGATTCGATACTTTGAGCACTTTAGATATCAAATAGAAGGAAGCAAAACATATATTTCAATGATATCATTTGTATCGCATGCCCAGGTGGTGAAATTGGTAGACACAAGGGACTTAAAATCCCTCGAAGGAAACTTCGTGCCGGTTCAAGTCCGGCCCTGGGCACCATTTTTAAATAAGGTTTTATTGGGGCAGATACAGGCAAGTTTATGAATTTTCTTAAATCTGAAATAAAAAAAAGGTATATAATTAACACACATGTATTTGGATTATTTTCCTTATGAAAATTAAAACAAAAATAACTGTAGTAGGTTCAGGTTATGTGGGCATGTCTCTCGCAGTTCTTCTTGCACAACATAATAATGTATGTGTGCTTGATATAAACCCTAATAACGTTGAAAAAATAAATAATAACAATTCAACTATAGCTGATACCGAGATTGAGGAATTTCTGGCTAAAAAGGAACTTAACTTGGCTGCAACTTTAGATAAAAGAATTGCTTATAATGGAGCCAATTTTGTGGTAGTGGCAACTCCTACAAATTATGATCCCCAGACTAATCGCTTTGACACAAGTTCTGTAGACATTGTTGTAAAAGAAGCTTTAGAACATAATAAAGATGCCTTAGTGGTAATAAAGTCCACTGTTCCAGTGGGCCATACAAAGTTCCTGCAAGAAAAGTATGATACAGATCGTGTGATATTTTCACCTGAATTTTTAAGGGAAGGGCAGGCTCTCAAGGATAATTTAAATCCTTCAAGAATTATTATTGGCAGCAAGCAAGAGGCAGGAAAAGCTTTTGCCGATCTCTTATTGCAAGCTGCTTATAAAAAGGATGTAGAAGTTTTGTTTATTCGTTCAACAGAAGCTGAGGCAGTAAAGTTATTCGCTAATACTTACCTTGCGATGAGAGTATCTTTTTTTAATGAATTAGATTCATATGCTATGGCACATGAATTAGATACAAAGAGCATAATTAACGGTGTATCCTTGGATAAGAGAATTAATGATGGTTACAATAACCCATCTTTTGGGTATGGGGGTTATTGTTTGCCTAAAGATACCAAGCAACTTCTGGCAAACTATGACCAAGTACCTCAAACATTGATTAAAGCAATTGTATCTTCAAATACTATAAGAAAAGATTTTATTGCAGATTCTATAATTAAATTAAATCCTAAAGTTGTTGGTATATTCAAATTGGCAATGAAGCAGGGCTCTGATAACTTTAGAGCTAGTGCTATTCAGGGAATCATGAAAAGAGTTAAAGCAAAAGGCATTAAAGTTATAATCTATGAACCAACTTATAAAAGCCCTGAATTTTTTAAGTCAAAGGTTTTTGAGTCTTTAGATAAATTTAAGAGTAAATCAGATGTAATTATTTCTAACCGCATGAGCCCAGAACTATATGATGTTAAAGAGAAAGTGTTTACGAGAGATATTTTTGGAAGTGATTAAGTGAAAATATTAGTTACAGGTGCTGCAGGTTTTATTGGATTTCATCTTACTTTAGCTCTACTGGAGAGAGGTGATGAAGTGGTTGGTATGGATAACCTTAATGATTATTATGATCCAGCTTTAAAACAACTAAGACTTGATGAGATAGCTAAACACCCAAAACATTCTAATTTTTCTTTTATTAAAGCAGATATCTCAGATAGAGAATTTGTTGAAAAGATTTTCACCAATGAATCATTTGATGTTGTTGTTAATTTAGCTGCTCAAGCAGGTGTCCGTTACTCTCTTGAAAATCCTCATGCTTATATTGAATCTAATTTAGTAGGTTTTCTAAATATTCTTGAGGGCTGTCGGCATTCAAAGGTTAAGCACTTAGTATATGCTTCATCCAGTTCAGTGTACGGTATGAATGTAAAACAACCATTTAGCACAGAAGATAGGGTCGACTATCCTATTTCATTGTACGCAGCAACCAAGAAGTCAAATGAGCTAATGGCCCATACCTATAGTCATTTATATAATATTCCCACAACAGGCCTCAGATTTTTTACTGTATATGGACCATATGGTCGGCCAGATATGGCTTACTATAAATTCACTAAAGCTATAATTAAAGGTGATCCTATTGATGTTTATAATAATGGCATTATGCAGAGGGATTTTACCTATATTGATGACATTGTCGAAGGACTTATTAGAGTAATAGAAAAATCACCAACACCTCTCAAAAATAAATATAGTGCCGCCACACCGCCATATCGGATTTATAACATTGGGAATAATAATCCAGTTTCATTACGTGATTTTATTAGTGCCATTGAGGATGCATGTGGTGCGAGTGCTAATGAAAATCTTATGCCAATGCAAGCGGGCGATGTTCCGGCAACATTTGCTGATATCGACGATTTAATTGCTGATATGCAATTTAACCCCTCAACAAGTATTTCAGATGGAATAAGAAAGTTTGTGTATTGGTATAAGGAAAATCACTCATGAAAGTGCTAATTACAGGTGGTGCTGGCTTCATAGGCTCTGCACTAATAAGACATATTATAAATAACACTGAACATCAAGTAATCAACATCGATAAACTTACTTATGCTGGAAATTTAGAATCACTCAAAGAAATTTCAGATGACGAAAGATATTTTTTTGAAAAAGTTGATATATGCAATAGAGATGAGCTAAATAGAGTTTTTCATAAGTATAAGCCTGACGCTGTTATGCATCTGGCTGCAGAAAGCCATGTTGACAGATCTATAAACGGTCCTGAAATATTTATCAAAACCAATATACTGGGAACATATAATGTTCTTGAGGCATCGCGATTATATTGGTTAGATTTAGATATAAGTGCCAAAGAAAGTTTTAGACTTCATCATATATCAACTGATGAAGTCTATGGTGATCTTGAAGGTGAAGTTGATTTATTTACTGAGGATACGGCATATGATCCAAGCTCACCATACTCAGCATCAAAGGCTGCCTCTGATCATTTAGTTCGTGCATGGCATAGAACTTATCAATTGCCAGTAGTTTTAACTAATTGTTCAAATAACTATGGCCCATACCAATTTCCAGAAAAATTAATACCATTGGTGATTTGTAATGCCCTCGAGGGAAAGAGTTTGCCCATTTATGGGGCTGGAGATCAGATTAGAGACTGGTTATTTGTAGATGACCATGCATGTGCCTTGCTTAAAGTATTAGCTGAAGGAGTAGTTGGCCAAACATACAATATTGGTGGACATAATGAAAAAAGAAATATCGAGGTTGTCTCTATCATTTGCGACCTATTGGATGAACTAGTTCCGTTAGATAACGCTTCATATCATGCTCAGATTATTCATGTAAATGACAGGCCAGGACATGATAAACGCTATGCTATTGATGCCAGCAAAATGAAACGTGACCTCAATTGGTCTCCAACTGAAACATTCGAGTCAGGAATACGAAAAACTGTTTTATGGTATCTTAACAACAAGGATTGGTATGAAAATATTAAAAAATTAAATGTGAGGTTTGAATGAAAGGAATAGTTTTAGCCGGAGGCACAGGAACTCGTCTACACCCGATAACAAAAGGGGTTTCAAAACATTTGCTTCCTATATATGACAAACCTATGATTTACTATCCAATCTCAGTTTTGATGCTTGCAGGAATTAGAGATATTTTAATCATTACAACAGTTGAAGATTTAAGCTCTTATGAAAGATTGCTTGGGAGTGGTGAAAGATTTGGAATCAACCTTAGTTACAAAATACAAGATTGTCCAAATGGTCTTGCAGAGGCATTTATTATTGGAGAGTCATTTATTGGATCAGATAGTGTGGCATTGATTCTTGGGGATAATATTTTCTATGGTCAAGGACTCACTGAAAAATTAAGTAATGCAGTTGATCGCCAAAATGGAGCAACAATTTTTGGCTACAATGTCATAGATCCAGAGCGTTTTGGTGTAGTGGAACTTGATAAAGAGATGAAAGCACTTTCTATTGAGGAGAAACCTACTAAACCAAAATCAAATTGTGCAGTAACGGGGCTATATTTCTATGATAATGATGTTATTGAAATTGCTAA
>MDSZ01266022.1_pt1 | contig 13334 bp, 13 predicted proteins | sample 811201 | NCBI WGS metagenome assembly MDSZ01 (sample SAMN05326647, study PRJNA326480) | marine metagenome | isolation source: seawater | place: Indian Ocean: North | collected 2010
ACTTGAATTTAGGTGATTTGAATGATGATAGTCAAATTGATGTTCTTGACATTGTGCTACTAGTCAATTTGATTTTGAATTAAATTTATTTTCAAATATTGTAACAAGCACGGTATTATATCTTACATCTCATTACATAGTCATACCTTGTAATTTTTAGCAAATTAATAATTTAAGTGATGAGATACATTTTATTTTTTATCATATTTGTCTTTCTTGCTTTTTCCCAAATCGAGCATGGAGGATACCCAAACTTTATTAATTCTGACATGCTTGATAAAATTACACGAATTGAAACTCGCTCAGAAAGCTTAGTTGAAAAGGATTATCATCCTATGGTCTTTATTTTCGGTGATGAATACGAAGTCAACTATGATGTAATAAATAATATTTCACCTATTTATAGAAATAATACATACACTTACCTATTAAAAGTAGAATCTTCTGGTGCATATGGTTTAGGCATGATTTTTAATGATTTTTACTTAAGTAACAACGTTACATTGTATTTGTATGATTATGATGGTAGTATGTATTTCGGAGCATTCACATCTGAAAATAATAAAGAATCTAATATTTTTCCGACGAATATTGTAAAATCAGACAAAATAATTATTGAACTAAATATTCCTGAAGAAGAATACGGTAATTCACGTCTAAATATTGGATCTATTATACATGACAATAAAGATATTTTAAAATATTATATCAATCAGTCAAATGATACCAGAGAGGATTGCAATGTAAATGTTTCGTGTCCTGAAAGTTTTGGATTTGAAAACCAGATTAATGGAACTATACGTGTAACAATGGGTGGGGGACTTTGTTCTGCTTCATTAATAAATAATACACTCAATGATAGAACACCATATGTTTTATTTGCTGACCACTGCGTCAGTGGTAGTCCAAATAGTTATGTATTTCTATTTAATTATCAATCTACTACATGTAATGGGACTACTGGCGCTCAAAATCAAAGTATTAGTGGCTCTACCTTGCTTAGTAGTGCAGATATTGATTCTGGCCCAGATTTTGCTCTATTGGAATTAACATCAAACATACCTAACTCTTATGAGCCTTTTTTTGTTGGTTGGTCAAAAGTAAATACCCCTCCTCAAGCAGCTATTGGAATACATCATCCGGGAGGAGATATCAAAAAAATCACACAAGATGCTTCAAATGTTTTTGCGAATGGTTATTATTGGGAATTTCAATTTAATGATGGAAGAGTTATACCTGGATCATCTGGGTCCCCTTTATTCGATCAAAATAAAAGGCAAGTTGGAATAGCAAGTTTTATATATACAAATTATTGTGACCCTTCTCCCGATTGTTATTGTTCCCAACAGTATAATCATGGATATGGTCGTTTTGACCAAGCTTGGAATATGGGTTTAAGTCAATATCTAGACCCAATTAATTCAGGTGTAAACTATATCGATGGTATTGGATTAAGTGGTATAAACATATCTCATGAAAATTTAATTGATGTTCCTTTTGAAAATAATTTAATCACCGTAGATGCAGTTATAAATAGTTATGATGGTCAAATAGAGACTGCAAACTTATATTATAACAATGGAGATGGTTGGAATTCCACTGAACTAATTAATATAGGGAATAATTATACAGGAAATATTCAAGGATTATATGAAGGTATGATAATTGAATATTATTTATCTGCATCAAATACATTGGGTGAAACTCAATTTTACCCACCTTCAGGTCAAGAAGATGCAATATATTTTACAGTGGGTGATTTACCTGATTATTACTTCACAAATTTTGAATTAGGTCTAAATAATTGGACAATTAGTGATAATACAGATGATGCAACTTCCGGAATATGGGTATTGGCAGAACCTGTAGCGACATTTAATGATGATAATATCCAAATACAACCAGGTAATGATTATTCACTGAATGGAACATATTGCTTTGTTACTGGTAATGGTTTTGAGCAAGGTAATGGAGGATTTGATGACGTAGATGGTGGTAAAACGACACTGACTAGTCCAAGTTTTAATTTAAATAATTATAGTGAAGTATTGATAACATATTGGTATTGGTATACGAATAATGCTGGTGATAACGGTGGTAATGATTTGTGGAAAGTTCAAGTATCTTCAAACGGTGGTAATACCTGGATTGATATTCATGTTACATCAAATTCCATTAATAATTGGACTAAAAAAAGAGTAAAATTATCCGATTTTATAGATTTAAGTAGAGATATGCAATTCAGATTTATAGCAGAAGATATCGCATATGATGGAGATAATGGAAGTGGTGGTTCTCTTGTTGAGGCCGCAATAGATGATTTTTTAATTGAAACATTTTCACCTCAAACAGGATCTTTGGGTGATGTGAACAATGATCAGCTCATAAATATTTTAGATGTAATATTAATTGTTAATATGATTTTAGAGTTACAACCATCTAATTATTTAATAGCAGATTTAAATATAGATGGGAGAATAAATATTCAGGATATTATTTTATTACTAAATATAATTTTAAACTAAGTATGTATGTTTTTTATAATTCAAAAAATAGTTTATGATGAATGCTAAACATTATAAACAATTGGAAAATATGTATACCAAGGCTCCGATAAATAGACTATTTAAACCAAAAATCAATATAGAACTATCTAAATCAACTATTGAAATGAATATTAATAGCGACTATTTTCATTCTGCACAAAGTTTACATGGATCAATATATTTTAAAATGCTAGACGATGCTGCATTTTTCGCTGCAAGTAGTCATTCTATTGATTTTTTTCTTGTAACTGTATCTTTCAATACATATCTAACAAAACCTGTCTCTAAAGGTACTATTAAATCAATTGGAAAAGTTGTAAATAAAAATAAAACACAAATAATAGCTGAATCAGTTCTTTATAATTATGAAAAAATTGAAATTGCGCGAGGTTCCGGTGTGTTTTTAAAAAGTAAATTTCCTCTAAAAAAAGCAAAAGGGTATAATGAATAATAATATAACTGAACATTATAACTGGAAAGTCTCATACGAAAGAAAATTTAATTTTAATTCGATTGAACTTTGGAAAATAATTTCTCAACCCTCTAATTTAGAATTATTTCATCCATTTTGTAAAAAAAACAATACTATCATTTGGAATGAAGAAAATTCTATCGATAAAATTGAATATTATAATGATAGAGTTTACACAAGAAACTTTTTATTTTGGGAAAAAAACGTTGGTTATGATTTAAAAATTTCTGATAAACCTAAAAAGGAATCGTTTGTATCATGGAGAATAAAAAAGTTAAATAAACAAAATAGTACTCTTAAAATCACAATCTATCCATATATCTTGAATAAAGGTAATAAATTAAGGAATTTTGTACCTTTTTTTGTTTTCATTTATCCAAGATTAAGATCATATTTGAAGCATATTTTTAAAGGAATTGATTGGTACTATAATACTGGAAATAAAGTTTCTAAAAATCAATTCGGAAACCACTCTTGGTTTTCTATTAATTAGCCGAAACAATTTTTTTGAATACTTCAGCACCTTTCCTTAATCTTCTTTCTTGTGTCTCAAAATTAACTTCAAATAAACCAAATTTCATATCATACCCAAATGCCCACTCAAAATTATCTAATAAGCTCCAATAAAAATATCCTTTAACATCGTATCCATCTCTTAGAGCTTTAGATAATGCATATAAATACCGCTTGATAAATAACTCTCTTCGATCATCTTTCATATCTGCAATCCCATTTTCAGTTATAAAAATTGGTAATTTTAATACAGATATATCTTTAATTGATCTATATAAGCCCTCACCATATATGGCGTAAGGCATATCTGTCATTATATCATCATATTTATATTTAATTTCAAACGGATCAGATATTGACCAATTAAATTTTAAATAATTATGAGAATAATAATTTAAACCTATAAAATCATTAGATTTTAAAGCATGTTCATTATATTTAGAATACCACATTAATCCAGGAATTTTTACATTATAATAACCTGTTTTAAAAAATTCAATTGTTGAGTTATTAAAAAATTTATTAACTGCCCATGTTGCGATCCAATCAAGAGGATTCCAACGTTTCCAAGGATCAAAATGATTGATATTCTTTACAATACCAATCCTTGATTCACTTCCATGTTTTAAATTTTTTAGCGTTTGGTAAACTTCTACATGTGCATTTAGTAGATTATATAAAACGATTGCACAAAGTTGTGGATCAGATTTCCCAGGTGGGAACTCTGCATTGAAATAACCCATACTCGTCATTACAGCGGGTTCATTTATTGTACACCAAAATTTTACTTTAGGTGAAAATTCTCTAAAAATCAATTTGCAAAATTTATTAAAATATTTAATATTTTCTTCTTTTTCAAAAGCACCTTTTTTTTCAAACCAAATAGGATGTGTAAAATGATATAAGGTAATTACCGGCACAATATTATGTTCAAATAAACAATCTATGATATCATGATAATGAATAATAGCATCTTTATTAATATCATTTTCAGTTGGTTGAATTTTACTCCATTCTATTGAAAATCTATAATGAGAAACTCCTAATTTTTTCATCAGTGTAATATCTTCTTCGTATCTATTCCAACTATCACAAGCTATACCAGAATTTTGATTATTTTTTATATTTGGCAAACCATTACTCTTATATCCTTTTTCAAATTCAGACCAATTATTTTCACAACTACCTTCAATTTGGTGCGCGGCTGTTGCGGTTCCCCAAATAAAGTTATTGGGGAAATTTATTTTATTTAAATTAATATCTTTCCAATCCCATTTCAATTCAGGATAAGTTTTATGGAAATAATATGTGATAAACACTAATGTAAAAAAAAATATAATTAAAATTATTAAATAAATAGAGTACTCCATATCAATCCTTTAAATTTTCTGAAGGAAATGTTCTCATCATCATCAATATAAAAAGCCCACATATTAACCAAAAAACATTCGCAATATTAAAGGCAATATTTCTACCAAAAAAATATATTAAAATATTACCAATTATGAATGGACCGAACCCTCTCCCAAGATCATCTGCAAGGTTATATAAAGAAAAAACAGTACCTCGTGTATAAGAATTATTTACATTCATTAATATAACTTTTATATTAGGTGGTGTCATTGCTATTAATAAGCCTGTTAAAATTGAATAGATTAGTATTAAACTCTCATTAGTATCATTAAATAGTGGAATATTTATTAATAATGCTGTCGGTATTACGCCTAATATTGTTGTAATTCCACAAAATAACGGTAAAAATCTAGGGTTTTTTCTATATATTTTATTCCCAAGATAACCACCAAGTACAGAGCTTAATATTGCCATTCCACCAATTATAGTTAAAATTAATGTTGAAGTTGTTTTCGGATAATTTTTTTCAACCACAAGAAAGTCAATTAAAAAAATTGAAAAGACACTCCAAGGAATAGTCCCAAATATTCCTTGTAAAAACACAAGAATATTTGTTTTAATTTTAAATAAGAATAAAATATCTTTAATTGAATTTATTTTATATACATTTTCTACGTTTTTCTTTCTTTCAGGATCCAAAACAATAACATAAAAAATAATAGATAATAACAAATTAGGTATTGAAAAAATTATAAATGGTAATCTCCAACCATAAATATCTCCAATAAAACCAGCTGTTAATTGTCCAACTGCAATACCTAACCCTGAAAAAAAACCAATTAATGTTACTATTTTAATTCTTTCTTCAGAATTATAAAAATCACCTAATAATGAATACGTTAATGGTATGATACCACCAATACCAATTCCTGTCAAAACTCTTAAAATAAAAAATTCTGTATAAGTTGATGCAAATGCTGATAATAAACATGGTATCTCACCTAAAAATATTGTTGTACAGAATAAGTATTTTCTTGATTTTTTATCTGTGTAATAACCAATAATTAGAGACACCGTACCACCAAAAATCCAAAAGAATAATGGTATATAGCCACCTAAATATTGATCTTTTTTTTCAATTATATTAAAGTCAGAGGCAATTAATGTAAGATTGGGACCAATAAGATTTTGATCTGCAAACATGAAAAAGGATATAATACAAATTAAAATAATAGTATATTTTCTATTTTTCATATTTTTACTCTCCAGTAATTGTAATAATTAATTTTCTTGGTCCTCCCAAATTACGATGTTCACATAAATATATACCTTGCCATGTTCCTAAATTTAAATTTCCATTAGTAATAGGTATTTGAATATTTGAACCTAGAGTACTAGCTTTTAAATGTGCGGGCATATCATCAGAACCCTCAAAAGTATGTTCATAATATGGTTGATTTTCAGGAAAAATTTTATTGAAGTGCGATTCAAAATCTTTTCTCACAGAGAAATCAGCATTTTCATTTATAGTTAAAGATGCTGAAGTATGTTTAATAAAAATATTCATCATACCATATTTAAAATTTTTTATCTCTGGTATATTTTCCAATATTTTTTCAGTAATTACGTGAAATCCTCTTTTATATTCATTTAACTGAATTTCAGTTTGGATGCATTTCATAATTTTTTTATAATTTTTGAATTAAAAGTTCTTTTTTTAGATAAATTAGGTACACCCAACCAGTTAACAATTAAGTCTCCTAATCTTGGAAAAAGTTGTCCAACTGCAATAAGTAGTCTAGTAGGACCACTATTTATAATTATTTCTTTTTTGTTTTTTATTATTGCATCAATCACTGCAAAGGCCACTTTTCTGGGATTTGATTCTCCAAGTAATATCGGTGGTCTATAACCACCATCATTAAACATCCCTGTTTCTGCTATATATCCAGGACAAATCACACTGACACCCACATCATCTTTTTTTAACTCTTGATCTAATGCATCACTCCATAAAATTAATCCAGATTTTGTTGCTGAATAAATACCATTATATATAACACCTTTTTTACCAGCTAGCGATGATATATTAATAATATGTCCTTTGCTTTTTTTTATTTTTGGAATAAGCTGTCTAGTTAACTCTATCGGACCTAGTAAATTCACATTTATTATTTTTTCGATTTCATTTAATCTATAATTTTCAAATTGTTTATATAACTCAATTCCTGCATTATTGATTAAAAAATCTACATCATCAATATCTTCTACTAAATCTTTTAGTTTTAAAGTGTCAGCTAAATCAAATACCCTAAATGTAAACTTCCCTTTATTATTTTTAACAATACTTTGTGTATTTTTAAGTCCAGACTCGTTTCTAGCAATACCCAAAACGTTAATACCATTTTCTGTTAAATGATTTGCTATATGTACTCCTATTCCACGAGAGGCTCCCGTTAATACTGCATTTTTACCAATTAAGTTTTTCATAATGTTAATTTTTTGATGTAAAATTCATATGAAATTTAAATGGATTTAGGTTTATGACAAAGAATAGACAAACAGTAGGGATAAATGAGTTTGTTTTAAGACAAGTAGAAGGCTCCGGTAAAACTTTTTTAAAAAATTTATCTTTTCAAGAATTAGCAAAATATGCAGAAAAAGTTTTAAACGAATACCCAAAATCAATTAAGCCTGGATATCGTGATGGTGTTTTATTAATTGAATGTGATAATTCTATGAATAAATTCTTTTTTTCTTCAATGGTTTCTATAAATGAAAAAACAAAATTAGAGGCAAAAGTTGAAAAAAGGCGAGAAGGCGAAGAAACATATATTCAAATTAGAGCACTTAACGGAAAATTACTTCCAACAGCAAGGGCAGACTTAATTTTATATAGGCATGACGTTCTATCTGAAAATAACGAACAGTCAACTGATTGTGATTGGGAACTTATCGCCTTTCATGCTGTACCGGATGGGCTAAAAGACCTACCAATGGGGCCTGTAACGATGATGAGAAATCAATTAGAACTTCCTGGTGGGACAGCTGCAAACTATTCATCTGAGAAATGGGCTGAATCAGTTAATTTTTGGCAAAAGTACGCATTTAAAAAGTAAAATGATGTATTTATATAAATTATTTAGTCAAATATATTTTTAAAAGGTAATATTAATTTGAATTAATTTTTATTCATTTTAACTAAATAATAAATATCCTATTCAAACCTTTACTATGTTTATTCGCCAATCTTTTTTAACATTTCGTATGAATATATACCAGTATTATGGTTATCACCCCAAGAAATTCTAATTGCATAATGTCCTACTTTTATAATGTTGACTATTCTAAAAGCATCTGGTGATAATTTTTGATCTGGTCCTTTATAAATATTTCCAAACACATCAGATTCACCAGCACAATATGCACATGGACATAATGTTCTCAATTTTTCATAATTTAATAGAGAATCAGTATTATCATCCCATTTAATCGCTAAACCAATGGGAAATAATTGAATATCTTCAATTTTTAAATTCATGTTACTTTATTTTTGGTATATATAATTCTATATATTCATTCTTGGTTTGGCCACTGTTTAAATTTACTATAGCTACGTGTTCAAATATATTTCTTTTATTAAATTCTATAGAACTACTTAAAATTTCCGATGGTTGATTAGTCTTTTCGACCCATAATACTTCACTTTTTTTATCTAATAAGTTTTTAAATGTTGCCTGAATTTTAATTTGGTATCCATCTTTATGTTCATCAAATGAAATCTGATTAAATGAGTGTAAAATATCATTTGATTTTTTAAATTGAAAAGATAATGGAATATCTTTGGAATTTTTAGATAAAAACTTTTCACCAATAAATATTTTATTATCATTGTCGATTTTATAAATATTCATTTTTCCTTCTGGTAAATCTGATTTAATTATTTCTTTAGATTTTAATTTAATAAACACATCTGTAGGAGATAATGAGTTCAGATTTTGTTCTCTTCGACTGTAATCGTAATACTTAACTTCATGAGAGGCAATATATTGTTTGTTATATTTTAATTGAGTTGATGGAATAAAGAGACAATTTATATTTGAATGCTTATCTAATGTGATCTTTCCTGGAACTTTAAATACGGAGACATCATCAATATCTAAAGCATTTGGTTGGTCATGAAAGCTATTGGAATTTGCAACTTTAGTCAACTTTGCAGTAAATCTGTTATCATTTGACCTTTTTTTTATGTTTTTATCTGCAACTAGAAATATTTCAGATAATAAATATGATTTATTTGTCCTATTTTGGATTTGATAATTAGCATTTAAAGTCGCAATATCATCATTTTCAATAACCAAATGATATTCTGTAATCCAATTCATGTTTTCAACAAAATAAGATAAATCTAATGTACTAGAACCCAAATTCCCATTTCCATATGCTTTGATATATATTTTATCTTTAAATTTTTCTGGAATATACGGAAAAACTGGTTTCAAATTCGGATTTGCTATTACTCCATTTTCTATACCATATATTACATTACCATTTGAAAACGATAGAATAGTTGCATCAATATTTTTGTTATATTTTTCATCTCTTAAAATAATTTTACTACCAAGAAAATATTCAATTAATTTTTTTTCTGTTATTAAATCTCTAATAACTGAATAGGTATTGAGATTAAAGTTATCTGATTCAATCTGAATGCCAGAATCAATGATATCAATAGGTATATCAGCTATATCTAGGTTTAGAAAACCATTTTTATTTATATTTAAATATCTATTTTCATTAATCATTGCTTTTCCTGAATGATATATGTAGACCATACTTTTATCTTCTACACCTGTCTCAATAAGTTGACTAGAAAATAATAACGATAAAAAAAGTATTAAATAATATTTCATTTTTTCTCCTTAATCAAACTTTTCAATTGTTGTAAAAATAATTCTTTATCCTCAAAAATATGTTCAATTCGTATAACATAAACATTATAATTATCAGTAAAATAGTCCGGTAATTTAACTAAATCTTTTTCTGTAGTAATTATATTTTCAGTCTTACAATCTAAAATTTCTTTACTTAATAATCTCAAGCTTTTTTTTGAATATGATTGATGATCTTTGAATATCTTTATGCTGCTAGGAAAAATATTTTTTTCTTTTAAAATAGACTTAAATGAATTTGGATCAGCAATCCCGCAAAATGCAAAAATACTTTTTGGTAAAATATCAATAGATTTAAAATAACCATTGTTATACGCAACAACTTTAGATCTATAATCTGTGCAATATAAATTATTTTTAAAATTTAATTTACTTTCCCAAATAGGTATCTCAAATTCTTTTGCTTTTGTGAATATTAAAAAATTTGCTCTTTCTAAATAACCAATTGGTTCACGACCTACTCCGAAAGGTAATAATTTTAGTTCAGAAAATTCCTTGGATGCATTAATTAAAACAATATCAACATTTTTTTTAATACTAAGCTGCTGGAATCCATCATCTAAAATAATTAAATCTGGGTTAAATTGGTTTTGTATATTTTTAATTCCTCTTATTCTATTTTCGTCAACGACGACAATACAATTCTTAAGTAGTTTTGATAATAAAAATGGTTCATCACCTGAGTCAAGATGATTTGATAAAGTCGAAACCCCATCACTAACAACTTTATAGCCACTTGACTTTCTTCCATAACCTCTACTTAATATTGCAATTTTATGGTATTGGTTAATTAATTCTTTCGCCAAAAAGTGAACCATAGGTGTTTTTCCTGTACCTCCAACGGTGATATTTCCTACTGATATAATTGGTGTTTTAAATTCAGTAATTTTATTAAAATTATTATTATATAAAAAAAAACGGACTTCAATAATAAACTTATAAATGAATGCTAAAGGAATAAATAAAATAAATCTTATTAATCGAAACATTTATCTGACTTTGATTGAATTTTATTCATAAAATCTGAGAGGTACCTCGAGTCATTTTTAATTTGAAGCTGATCAGTATAATTCATTGGAGGTGAAATAGTAATTTGAATTTTACTAAACGGTTTAGGTAATCTAAATTTATCCCAAGAATTAATCTCAATATACTTTTCTGAGGTTCCTGTGATGGTAATTATTTGTGCATTAAATTTTTTTGCCAATAACATGGAACCTGGTTTTGCAATATTTTTTGGTCCTTTGGGACCATCATTCGTAATACAAATATATGGTGTTTTAGATTCAAATACTTCTGTCATTCTTCGTAAAACCTCTTTACCACCTTTATTACTTGAACCCCTAATTAATCTATATCCCCAAGCTTCTAAAATACGTCCCATTATTTCAGCGTCCCTGTGCTTACTAGCAATTGCCCAAAGACCTTTTTTGACTTTTAATAATCCATAGCTGGCATATAATAAACGACCATGCCAACAACAAAACATTATTGGCCTACCATTTTTTATAGCATTTAGTGCATGTTTTCTACCATTGATTTGAATACGATTAGTTAAAAATAAAAAATTTAAAAATAATTTCCCAATAAATGATAAAATACTTATTTTAACTTTTTCCATCAATTATTAGCCAAAATTTGAAATGCAATTCTTTTAAAAACGCCCTTGTTTCCTAAACTAGTTTTCACTTCATTTAACTTATCCAATTTTCTCTTATATTTTTCTTTATTTTGAATTAAAGATAGAATCTCATTAGATATATTCACAGGATTAGCCTTTTCTTGTAAAAATTCGGGCATTATTTCCTCGTTTGCAATGAGATTTACCATCCCTGCATATCTTACTTTGACAAATAACTTTGATAGCCACCATGATAATGTTGATAATCTATAAACAATAACCCCTGGTGTTCCATAAACTGCTGCTTCAAGTGTTGATGTTCCTGATGCAATTATTGCGTTATCAGCAATTTCCAAAGCAGATTGAGGATCTTCTTTTTCAATTTTCAACCAATCTGGCAATAAATTTTCATATGGTTCCAAGTTAATAGTCTTAGCACAACCTAATATCACTTGGATATCCATTATTTTTTGTTTAACTATCCTTACAGAGTTCAAAAATAAAAGAAAGTGTTTTGAAAATTCTTGCTCTCTACTACCTGGATATAAAGTAATAATTGGATTTTTTAATGTTAAATTATGTTTTTTAAGAAAATTACTTTTATTTACAGGCTCCCATTCATCTATTATTGGATGACCGGGAAAAAAGACATCTAAATTTCTTTCTTTATACCAATTTTTTTCAAATGGGAATATAACTATTTTATTTTTTACATATTTTTTTAATAAGTTAATTCTGCCTTCTTTCCATGCCCAAATCTGTGGGCAAATAAAATATGTAATATCAGCATTTGTTTTCATACTTAAAGAAGGTAGTATATTTAAGTTAAACCCAGGATAATCAATTAAAATTATATGTTTATATTCTTTTCTTAAAACCGAAGCCATTACTTTTTTTTTGACTGATAAAAAAAAAGGAAGATGTTTTATAATTTCTGTAAACCCCATAACTGAAAGTTTCTCAATAGGAAATAATGATTTTAAACCCTGATTTTCCATCATTTCTCCTCCAATTCCATCAAATTTGATATTAGGGTTTATTTTTTTTAAAGAGCGCATTAAAAAACTACCATGCAAATCTCCAGAGGACTCTCCTGCAATAATAAATATATTACAATTTTTTGACATTAATGCTTTGTATTAGATTCAATAATATTTTGAATTTCTATTGCTAAGCTAAGTGCTTTGGTGGCCTCTTCTCCACTATAACCTGTATTATTATTTGTCTTAATAGTGTTAATGAATTGATCAAATTCTACGGATAAAGCATCTACTTTAGGAACTTTAATTTGATTATGTTTTATATATTTTTTATTCGGACCATCTATTGTAAATATTTTATTTTGTGAATTATTATCTGGTTTTTTGTTGAATGATTTATAATCATCTACTGTTTTATTTAAAAAATCTATATTTACATAACGATGATTTTGAAAAATTCTCATTTTTCTCATTTTTTTCAAAGATATTCTGCTCGTTGTTAAATTCACAATACATCCATTCATAAATTCAATTCTCGCATTTGCTAAATCTGTAGTATCTGATACAATAGATTGACCAAATGCTCTGATTTCTTTCACTTCTTTGCGAACTATGGATAGGATCACTCCAATATCATGAATCATTAAATCTAAAACTACAGGAACATCAGTTCCTCTATTTGGAAAAGGGGATAATCTGTGAGCCTCAATGAATGTTGGTTTAATATTTGAAAGATCGACAGCATTAAAGGCAGGATTAAATTGTTCTATATGTCCTACTTGTATAATTTTTTTTTGTTTATTTGCTAACTTAAGTAATAATTCTGCTTCTTGAATTGTACTGGTAATAGGTTTTTCAATAAAAACATGACAATTCATATTTAATGCATCTTTTGCT
>MDSZ01031129.1_pt1 | contig 13333 bp, 13 predicted proteins | sample 811201 | NCBI WGS metagenome assembly MDSZ01 (sample SAMN05326647, study PRJNA326480) | marine metagenome | isolation source: seawater | place: Indian Ocean: North | collected 2010
AGGACCAGAAATAAATCCTACTTGTTTATTTTTCAATGAGTTTTCGAACAATTCAGGCATATCTGAGATCCTTCGCCAATTTATTATCCCTCCATTAGCAGCATTTGAACTAATTGAAAATTCTTTAGCTAGTTCAGCAAAATTACTATCTTGATTAATTAGATCAATGATTTGATTGGCGGTTGCAAGATTTTTAACTAGTATTTGCCTAACTAAAAGTTCAGGCTGAAGAGCAGATAATGATTCATCAGTTGCCAAGAAAGCTTGAAATTCTTTTTCAGTGATATCAATATTAGAATTTACTCTTCCTCTTTGTACTCTTTGAATTCTCATTTCTCTGCGCATATCTTCACGAAGTTTTTCATATGAGTCATCATTGCTTTCAATAAATATTATAAATTCTTCAAGTGTCATTTGGTTATTAGCAGCTAGTCTACTCATAGTTAAATTTAATTCAGCATCGCTAATTTTTACACCGGCTCTGTCAGCCATTTGAAGTTGCAATTCTTCTATAATTAATTTTTCACTTATTTGTTCTAATAAGACTTCTTCTGGTGGCACTTGTAAATTTTGTTCTAAATATCTCATTTGAATATCTTGAAGTGAATTTTGTATTTGTGATTCCATCACAACCCCATCATCAACAATGATTGCAATTCTATCTAGAACTTCAATTTTTGCTGATACTTCGTATGTTATTAGAATTGTTAGAATTGCAAATATTTTTTTCATTTTCTTAATTATAAAAAATAGAATTATTCATTAATTTATACATTTTTTCAAAAGAAGAGTTTAAGCCTTTTAATTCAAATGAAAAATTTAGTCTCCCTTTATCTTCAATACTTATTATATTATCCCATGCCTCATTTAGATACATATATGTATTGTCTTCAAAGCCCTCTAAATATCTAGAGTAACTTCTATCAGATGCAGTAATTTTTAGTTTTAAGCAGCAATTTTCATAACCAATTCCGAAAACTGACTCAATTTTTCTATTTAAATCATCATCGTTTTTAATTTGAGCAATTAAACTAATATTATTATTAATATTAAAATTAGCATAAGCTTCTGAGTAACTCAGTTTGAGATCAAAGTCTCCTGACATTTTTGAATAACGTTTTGCATATCCAACAGAGCCATTTTCAAATATATGTTTGAAAGTTATTCCTCCCATTGGAATTGTATTTGCTTCTTCTGAGTAACTAGTATACGACATCAGCATAGTCTTTTTATTTGGCATCCATTTGGTCATTAGCATTATTGGATCTTCGTCCATAGAAATATTCATGTGAGACATTTTAACCATATTCATTGAATGCATATTTATCATTGGCATAAGAGCTGGATTGGGATAAGAGCTATCAAGCCATACCTCTCGATCAGCTAAGTAAAACTTTTTAGATAAGCTTATTGAAAATTTATCCATACTCATGACTCTTTTTTTATATTTTAAGTTTAGGACATAAAATTTTTGGTCTCCAATTCGATCCATACCAGAAAAACGCTCTAAATTAGAAATTTGATTCATCATAGAAATTTTAGTTGTATCAAAAACTGGATTCATATCTTGATTTTTGTATCCAACGTAACCTAGCGATATTCTTGGTTCTAGAGCGTGTGTAACCATATTATTTTTCTTTATGTATATAGAACTAATATCAATTTTTGCGTTTGGCACAATAATTGATTTGGTATTTATGGTTTTATCATCAAGTTTATAATTGATAGATTTAATCCCAAAGATTGATCTTAGACTTAGACTCTTGTAATGAGATAAATTAGAAATTGAAAGATTGGAGAAAATTCTTGAACCTTCAATTGGATCTTTTACGGATGAAAGAAAATAACCACTTTCTTGATTCATGCCAAGGTATCCATGAATATTTTCAGCTTTAAAATTTGAAAAATTTATAGTCTGTTTTAATAAGAAATTGTTAAAATTTTTACGATAGGTAATATCGATTGAAGGTGTTTTTTTGTAGCCATTTGTTAGTATTGGATTGAGAGCTTGGAAACCTTGATGCATGACTCTGATATCAAAATTTTTAAATGAACCATTAATTGAAATATTCTGATTTAGGTTTTGCTCTCTTTCAGATCCTATAGAAGTAATTTCACCTGACAAATCTCTTAAAACAAGACTGTCAGAAGTTTTTGACCAATCTATATTTACCCAAAATTTATTTATCTCACCAATGTTATCGTTTAACTTATAACCCCATCTTCTACTTGCAAGCTCTGGGTAGTAATCCGAATATTTTTTGTCATTGTTAAAGTATATAAGATCAAAATTTCTTAAATTCTTTCTGTTGCCATGAACTTTTCTGATATTACCCTCTATACCAAATCCTCTGTCTGAGATATTTCTTGCTGCAATAGTAATATCTGAATTCTTAGAAGTAACCTGAAAATATGGGACTGTAAAATCTAATCCATCAGAAGAAAAAGAAACTGTTGGCTCTAAAAATCCTGAAGTTCTTTCTTTAGAAGTGGAGAAGGGTAAATATGGTAGTTTCAAAATTGTTGTATCATAAATTTTTACTTTTACCTTTTTAGCGTAACCTCTTTTTGATTGATTGTTTATTGAAATACTGTCAGCAGTTAGGATCCATCCTTTCTTTGGATCAAAACATGAGCTCATTGAAGCCTCTTTAAATTGTATTTTATTGTCAAGACTGCCATTAAGTTCTTTAAAGTTAAATTTAAGATTTCTATTCACAAGAAAAACTTCTCCTTCAGAAAGCTCAAGCTTATTTTTTTCTCTGTCAAAAGAACCTTCTTCTGCAAACAAAAAATAATCTTTTAGAGATAGATATCCTTTTCTTCTAAATTGAACCGACCCTTTATCTTGATCTACCCTTGCTTTACCTGCTTCTAATAGACCTTCAGGAAAATCAATCTCTACATTTCCGTTGAGTATTAAAACTTGATTATCGGTTACTTCAAATTTATCAGATTTTATATCAAGATCATCTATGTCATTTACAGATCCAAGATATGGCCTATAAAAGAAGCATACATTATTATTAAATTCTTCTAGATTTTTTTTTATTATCATGTCTTTTTCTAATATATTGCTTACAGTATTTCCACAAAAGACAATCGATAAAGCTATTAAAAGGCTCCTAGTAATTTTTAACATTTTCATATTTTATACTTCTTATGGTTTGATAAGGTTTTTTTAAAAAAGTTCTATCTTTTTTTTGACTGAATATAATATTCTAGGTAATGCATGTGATCTTTTCCAAAGAAAATTTCATCATCGACAATGAATGTAGGAATTCCAAATGCTCCTTTTTCTACCGCCCATGATGTGTTTTCAATTAATTTGTCTTTGTATTTCTGCTCATTCATCATTTCAAATATCACATCATAATCTATTTGAGATTCCTCTAAAGCTATTTTAAGGATAGCTTCATCTTGAATATTTAAATCTTTTTCCCACATGGCTGACATAGTGCATTCTACATAGTCTTTTAATATGCCTAATTCCTTCGCAGCCACAGCTCCTCTTTGTATATTTAAAGAATTTTGAGGAAAAGTAGTGTTATTCTTAAATTTATTTATGTTGTGAGTTTTAATAAAACGATTCATTTCATTAAAAAAATAATCCGTTTTATTTTTAACATTTTGATTGGCTATAAGTGGAGGCTTGTTGCCAGTTAGCTTAAATATTCCTCCAGCAAGACATGGAATGTAATTAAAAATTACATCATTTTTTTCTTCAAATTTTGGAATAACCTTATGGGCCAGATAGCCGTTAGGAGTTGCTACATCATATATAAAATCTATTTTCATTTGTACTCTTTTTATTGTTAAGTAAAATATTAAACACTCATGAAAGATTTTTCAAAATATTCTGCGATTATAATTGGAGCTGGTGATGCAACAGGAAGCTCTTTATCAAAAAAATTTGCAGCTCAAGGCTATAAGGTATGTGCAGCAAGAAGACCAAGAAATATAGAAAAGGTAAATTTATTATCACAGCAAATAATTGAATGCGGTGGATGGGCAAAAGGTTTTGGAGTTGATGCAAGAAATGAAGAGGAAATACAGAAATTTTTTAAAGAGGTTGAAGAAACTATTGCACCAATTGATGTCGTGATTTTTAATATTGGAGCAAATGTTTATTTTCCTATCGAAGAGACTACATCAAGAGTTTTTAAAAAAGTATGGGAGATGGCAGCATATGCAGGCTTTTTGTGCGGCAAAGAGGCAGCTAGATATATGAAAGAACGCAATAGTGGAAGTATATTTTTTACAGGTGCAACTGCATCAATTAGGGGAGGTTCGGGATTTTCAGCATTTTCTAGTGCTAAATTTGCATTAAGAGCAGTTAGTCAAAGCTTAGCCAGAGAGTTAGGCCCTCAAGGAATTCATGTTACACATTTTATAATTGATGGGGCAATAGATACTGAATTTATAAAAAACACTTTTCCTGATATATATGCGCTAAAAGACAAAGATGGGATACTGCAACCAGATGCTATTGCAGAGGCCTACTGGTTTGTTCACTCTCAACACAGAAGTTCATGGACTCATGAATTAGATCTTCGTCCATATATGGAAAAATTTTAACTAATAGAATTCAAAAATTTTTCGAGCACGATATTTACTTGCTCTGGAGATTCTTCTTGAGTCCAATGTCCAACATTTTCAAGAATTTCCAATACTCTCAGATCTTCGTAATGACGTTCAAATAAAAGCTGAAAAGACTCTTTAATATTAATATTAGTTGGAATTGAAAATGCTCCAGCTCCAGAACCACTTAGCATGAAATTCACTGGATCCATATCGCCAGTTATAAAACATGACGGGTGAGAAATCTTTTTAGGACCTATTTCAGATAACTCTTTGAAATCAATATCTTGAGCCCTGTATCTGTTTAAAGGGCCTCGCATGCCACTAGCTTTAAATTCATCCACATAAAAAGAAATTTCTTTTTTGGTAATCCAATCAGGATAAGAGTCAAATTTGGGTAAATTATCTAAAAACCCTGAATTTTTATTTTTCTTATATTTGACATTATTTTGATTTTCTAACAAAAATTTCATTCCTCTGCTATCAGATGAAAAATAGCCCAGCTCAATTGTTTTTTGCATATCTGCTTCAAGTTCTTTTTCAGCAATTCCTTCATTTAAAAAATAGAGCTGATAGAAATATTTATCTTTGTATATTGTTTTCCATAAATCCAATTGCGACTGTTCTCCAACAGACCAGTATGGTACAGATAATCCAGCAACTGCAATTACTGATTCAGGATAAATTATTGATGTTGTCCATACTATTGGCGCACCCCAATCATGACCTATCAATATAGCTTTTTTATAACCTAAGCCTTTAATAACAGCCTCTATATCAGAAGATAATTTTAATATTGTATATTGATCAATATTGTGAGGTTTTGATGATTTGCCATATCCTCTTTGACTTATGGCTGCAACTTTAAAGCCTAAAGAAGTTAAAAAAGGTATCTGATGTCTCCAACTAAACCAACTTTCAGGCCAACCATGAACAAGAACTATCAGAGGCCCGTCGCCTTCTACATAGGTTGCTATTTCAATTTCTTTATTTTTGATTAAAATAAATTCCATTATAGATATAATAACAAACTATGAATACACTAAAAGATAAAGTTATTTTTATATCCGGTGGTAGCAGAGGGATAGGTCTTGCTATGGCTAAAAAAGCTGCAAAAGATGGTGCAAAAATTGCAGTTGCTGCTAAAACAGCAGAACCGCATCCAAAACTACCTGGGACCATTTACACAGCTGCAGAAGAAATTATAAATTCTGGAGGTGACGCACTTGCAATTATTTGCGATATTAGAAATGAAGACAACGTCAGAGATGCAATTAATAAAACGGTAGATCATTTTGGAGCCATAGATATTTGCATCAATAACGCATCTGCAATCCAGCTTACAAACGTAACAGATACTGAAATGAAACGATATGATCTTATGCATCAAATTAATGGAAGAGGCACATATATGGTAAGCAAGTTTTGTTTACCTCATCTAAAAAAATCATCTAACGGACATATTTTAAATCTTGCTCCACCATTAGATATGCATCCAAAATGGTTTTCAGGAACCGTAGCGTATACTATGGCTAAATATACTATGAGCATGTGTGTTCTAGGAATGGCTGAAGAATTTAAAGAGTTTGGTATTGCAGTTAACGCACTTTGGCCAAGAACAGCCATAGCGACAGCTGCAGTGCAAAATCATCTTGGTGGAGACGAAATAATGAGACTTTCACGTAATGTTGATATCATGGCTGACTCTGCCTATGAAATTTTAATTAAAGACTCAAAAGAATTTACAGGAAACTTTTGTATTGACGATTTAGTTCTTTATGAATCGGGAGTTAGAGACTTCACCAAATACGCATCAGTTCCATTTAATGAATTAATGCCTGATTTTTTTGTTCCTGAAGATACTCCACTACCAGAGGAAATTAAGAATAGCTAGTTGAAAGAAAACGAAGTAATAAAGCTTAGCAGGAAATGTAATTTTCTCGCCACTGAAGCAGTTCCTTTGAAACTTGAAGCAAGTGGTCGAGAATATTGGAGGATTTCAGATAAAAGTGAGTCGTTAGTTCTATGTTATTTAAATCCTTCATCAGGAAATCATTTGGATTTTCTTAAAATATCGAATTTATTGAAAGCTAACGATATTAATACAGCAGACATTATTCATCATAATGCTGATATTGGTGTCACCCTTCAAAAAGACTTAGGTGACGATGATCTACTAACTATTTTTAATGAGACAAATAAGCATGACTTGTTAAAACGATCATTGGATTTACTAGCTAAAATTCAAGGATTGCCTCAAGATGAGATTCCTAAATTAACTCATGAAGATATGGTTGATCAAATGAATCTTTTTATAGAGACTTTTTGCATTAATTTTCTAGAAGTTAATCCAGACAATTCAATTAATGATTTAATTCTTTTGACATTAGAAAATATAAAGAAACAGCCTCGGGTTAATTGTCATTTTGATTTTGAAAGACGTAATCTTATTCTCCACCAAGATCAAATCGCTATAATAGATCATCAGGATATGAAGATCGGACCACTTGGAATAGATCTTTCAGGGCTATTAGTTGACCATTATTATCCTGTTAATTTTGAAGATATTAGTCTAATGCTTGATTACTTTTCAGAGCAAATTAAATTTAGACATAATTCTGAAGAGCTATTATATTTTTTAAGATGGGGGTCCATACAGAGAAATATGAGAATTTTAGGCACATTAGCAAATTTACATTTAAAACATAATAGAAGTTTCAGGCTAAAAGATTTACCAATGATACTTTCAAATCTTGAATATATGATCCCCGATAATCATGAATCTAAATTCTTTATTTCTAAAAAATTAAAACCACTTCTTAGTGAAAAAATATTAGAATCATGAAAGCAATGATTTTGGCTGCGGGATATGGAAAGAGGCTTGCACCTATTACAGACACTATTCCAAAACCACTCATAAAGGTTGGTAATATGCCATTGATAGATAGAAATATTAATTATCTTGTTCGTAATGGTTTTTATGAAATTATAATTAATGTGTCTCATCATGCTGATCAGATTATTAATCATGTAAACGAGACTTTTTCTGAATTAAATATTTTATTCTCAAAAGAAAACAGACCTCTTGGAACTGGAGGTGGAATCTTTAATGCTCTAGAGAAAATTGGCGAAGATCCATTTCTTTTAATTAATGCGGACATATTGCATCAAATTGATCTTAAAAATTTACCTAGAGAGGTTAAAGCTGCTCATTTGGTAGGAATTAATAATCCAGATCACAATCCGGAAGGCGATTTTAATATTAAAGATAATATTGTTGAGGTTCATGAAGATAAAAATGACCAAACATGGACAGGAGTGTCGATAATCAATCCAGTAATTTTTAAAGATAATTATTTTGATGAACCGATTTTTAACTTATGGGACTCAGTTTTACCGCATTATATTGAACAAGGAGACGTAACAGGTGAAGTCACAACTGATCCATGGATTGATGTTGGAACTCATGAACGTTTAAAACTAGCTAATAGTGTTTATAATGTTGAATAATTATGAGTGAAAAAAATTACATAATAGCTCCCTCAATCTTAGCTTCAGATTTTGCAAGGCTTGGTGATGAGGTGAAAGATGTTTTAAGTGCTGGAGCAGACTGGGTTCATTTTGATGTGATGGATAATCATTATGTACCAAATCTTACAATCGGACCTATGGTTTGCAAGGCACTTCGTGACTATGGTATCAAAGAATTTATCGATGTTCATTTAATGATTGATCCTGTTGATGATTTAGCTCAAAGTTTTATAAAGGCAGGCGCAGATCTTATAAGTTTTCATCCGGAATCATCTAAACATATTCATAGATCAATTCATGCAATTAAAGATAAGGATTGCAAAGTAGGGCTTGTATACAATCCTGCAACCCCATTGCATACTTTAGAAAATGTAATTAATGATATTGACCTTGTTCTAATAATGAGCGTTAATCCAGGATTTGGAGGACAGTCTTTCATACACAGCTCTCTAGAAAAAATTTCTAAAGTTAGAAAGATGATTGATGAATCTGGAAAAGATATTCGTCTTGAAGTTGATGGCGGTATTAATAAAGATACTATTGGTTTGGCATCTAAAGCAGGCGCAGATACATTTGTTGCTGGCTCAGCTATTTTTAACACAGAAAATTATGAGCAAACTATATCTGAACTTCGTTCTAAGATTAATTAAATATTCTTGTTTATTATTTTTAGTTTTTAATTTAAATGCTTCAGAGAGCATTGAGTTAGATAAACTTCTAAAAAAGATAGAGGTTGCTTCCTCTTTTGAAGATAGAAGGCAAGGATTAATGTTTAGAAATTCAATTCCAGAAGATTATGGGATGTTTTTCATATGGGAACAAAAGAAGCAACAATGTATGTGGATGAAGAATACTTTTATTCCGTTAAATATTGCTTATATTAGTAATGAAGGAGAAATATTAGAAATATATAATATGGTTCCATTTTCAAGAAAATCAGTTTGCTCAAGGAGTTATGTCAAGTATGCACTTGAGGTGAACGAGGGATGGTTTAAAAAAAATAATATATATGTTGGAGATGTGATTAATCTTAAATCAATAATTTCAAATGATAACTAAAGAAGAATACAACAAACTTGCAAATGATGGTTTTAATATCATTCCATTAATTAAAGATATCAAGATTGAGCTAGATTCCCCAATAAGTTTGTACTCGGCAATTAAGGATAAAAAAAATACTTTCTTATTAGAGTCAATCGAAGGCGGTCAAGAATGGGCACAATATTCAATCATAGGGTTAAATTGTAAAGATAATATAAAGATTTCCAGTAATGAGATCTTAATAGAAGAAAATGGCTCAAGTAAAAGTTATTTATCTGAAACTCCTCTGGAAGAAATCAATAGAATCATTAAAGGATATAAACCTTACGAACCTAAAGAGCTACCAAGATTCTATGGCGGTTATGTAGGATTCTTTGCATATGAAAGCTCTCAATATGCAGAAGAAAAAATAAAATTACTTTCAAAAAAAGAATCTAAATTTAAAGAACATATGCCTGACGTTTATTTAGTAAAAGCAGAACAATTAATTGTTTATGACAATTTTAGCAATTCAATATCCGCCATATTCAATGCTGATCCTAATAATATTTCATATGAAGATGCTTTAGAGGAATTATCTAAGATTGAAAGCAGTTTAAGCGAGGTTAATATTACTAGAGAGATAGATTTTAAAGAAGTAAAAGAAACAATTCATTTTGAATCAAATTTTAAAAAAGAAGAATTTATTAGTTGTGTTGAAAAAATTAAAACCTACATTAAAGAAGGGGATGTAATGCAAGTTGTATTGGCACAGGACTTCTTTAGGACTTTTAACGGCGATTCTTTTGAATTATACACAGCATTAAGACAGTTAAATCCGTCACCTTATATGTATTATTTAAATCTTGATGAGTGTCATGTGGTGGGAGCTTCTCCAGAAATTTTAGTAAGGTTAGAAAAAGACGAAATAACATTGCGACCAATTGCAGGCACAAGGAAAAGAGGCAACAACGAACAAGAAGATAAACTAAATGAACAAGATTTGCTAAATGATCCAAAAGAACTTGCTGAACATTTAATGCTAATTGATTTAGGTAGAAATGATGTTGGTAGAGTAGCCGAGATAGGTACAGTAACAGTTACAGAAAAAATGATAATTGAGAGATACTCTCATGTGATGCACATAGTCTCGAATGTAGTTGGAAAAATATCTCCAGAACTTAGCTTCATAGATGCATTAAAAGCAACATTGCCAGCAGGCACATTATCTGGCGCACCTAAAATAAGGGCAATGGAAATAATTAATGAATTAGAGCCAAGCTCAAGGGGTATTTATGGAGGTGCAATAGGATATATTTCTTGGAATGGGAATATTGATACTGCTATAGCTATAAGAACTGCGGTTATCAAGGACAATATAATACATGTTGGTGCTGGTGCAGGTATAGTTGCTGACTCAAACCCAGAAAGTGAATGGGAAGAATGTCTTCAAAAATCAAGTGTTTTTCTTGATGCCATGGAGATGATTTCATGATAGTTGTAATTGATAATTATGATAGTTTCACATACAACCTAGTTCACTATATTGGCGAGCATGAAAACGACATAAAAGTTATTCGAAACGATGAAATGCCTGCAGAAGAAGTATTAAATTTAAATCCAAAAAAAATAATTATTTCTCCAGGGCCATGCACTCCAAATGAAGCTGGTATATCAATAGATTTAATTAAATTGTCATCAATGCCACTTTTGGGTGTCTGTCTAGGTCATCAGTCTATTGGCACAGCCTTTGGAGGGAATGTTATAAAAGCGCCTGAGATATATCACGGAAAAACTTCAAATGTCATTCATAATGAATCTGGAGTTTTTAATGAAATAAGTTCTCCATATAAAGTTGTGAGATATCATAGTTTAATTGTAGAAAAGAGCTCTCTACCTGATGAACTTAAAGTCATTGCAACTTTGGAAGATAATAACGAAGTAATTATGGCTCTAGAACACAAGACTAGACCCATCTATGGAGTTCAATTTCATCCAGAATCTATTGATACAAAAAATGGCAAGAAACTTATAGAAAATTTTCTGAAAATATAATGAAAGAAGTTTTAGAAAAAATTAATAATCAACTGAATCTTTCTATTAATGAAATGCAAGATGCTATGAATCATATTATGTCTGGCAAAGTAAATGACAATGATATCGAATCATTTTTAATCGGACTTAATACAAAAGGAATCTCACAAGAGGAAATAACTGCAGCTACATTGATTATGAAAGAAAAATCACTGCAAATTGACATTGGGGATGGCAGTCATATTGATACATGTGGAACTGGAGGGACTGGGCTACATACATTTAATTGTTCAACAGCTTCTTCATTTGTTGCTGCAGCGGGCGGCGCAAAAATTACTAAACATGGGAATAAAGCAATTTCTAGTAAGTCAGGCAGTGCAGATTTTTTAGAAGAAGCAGGCGCAAATATTAATCATACTAGGGATAAGCTTAATATTATATTTAATGAGATTGGTTTTGTATTTCTATTTGCTCCATTACATCATCAAGCAATGAAGTATGTTATGCCTGTAAGAAAAAAGATTGCTGCTAAGACTATATTCAACCTTCTAGGACCGCATACAAATCCATGTAATTCAAAAAGACAATTGCTCGGTGTTTATGATAAAAACTTACTAAGTACTTTTTCGCAGGTGGCTAGGAATTTAGATATGGAACATGTATTAGTTGTTCATGGAGATGATGGTTTAGATGAAATAAGTGTGACTGCAGAGACCTCCGTTTCAGAATTAAAAGATATGCAAATAAAAGAATATAAAATTTCTCCAATTGATTTTGGATTAGATTTTGGAGCTTTTGAAGCAATTACAGCTCAATCATCTGAGGATAGTCTCAAAATGGTTAATGAAGCATTTGCAGGCACTAAATCTCCTGTGCAAGATATGATCGCATTAAATAGTGGTGCAACGCTTTATATTGCAAACAAGGTAACCTCTATTAATGATGGTGTTGAGTTGGCCTTTGATTTAATGAATAGTGGTAAAGCTGCAGAAAAGTTATCTGCCTATGTTAATGCCTCAAACAGTTTATGAATATTCTTGATGAAATAGTTGCAAATACCAAAGCAAAAGTAAGTATTTCGAAAAAAAAGATTTCTTTAGACGATATGATATCAACCGTAAATTCATCGGAGTTTGTGAAAAGTAAATTTAAAGCAAATCTTAAAGATAAAGATCAAGCAATCATTGCTGAGATTAAAAAAGCATCACCAAGTGCTGGGGTTATAAGTGAAGACTTTGATCCAGTTACAAAAGCTAAAGAGTACGAGGCTTTTGGCGCATCTGCTCTTTCAATACTAACCGAAGAAGATTATTTTTTAGGAAGTATTCAGTGCCTGAAAGATGTTAAAGAAATATGTAATTTACCAATATTGAGAAAAGATTTCATAGTAGACGTTTATCAGATTTATGAATCTAAATTAATTGGTTCTGATTGTATTTTACTAATTGCCAGCATTTTAAGCGATAAAGAGTTAGGTGAATTTACAAAACTTGCCGATTCTCTAGGACTTGATTACATCATTGAAGTGCACAATGAAGAAGAGTTAAAACGTGCTCAGAATTTCCCTGAAGCCATGATTGGTGTAAATAATAGAGATTTAAAAACATTTAATGTTGATATCGAAAACTCAATAAGACTTAAGAAATTGTTTACAAAAAACAATCTTTTTATTGCTGAGTCTGGAATTAAGGGGCAAGAAGATATCGATAAGCTAATTGAGAATGAGATAAATATATTTTTAATAGGCGAGAGTCTCATGAAAGGAGATTTTGTTTGAAGTTAAGAGATTGGCAAGAGAAAGCATTCCCTTTATGGTGGTCTAAAAAAAGAGGTATTGTAAAAGTTGTCACTGGCGGAGGAAAAACATTTTTTGCAATTTATTGTTTAAAAAAATATTTAGACGAAGAACCAAATAAAAATGTCTTAATCGTAGTTCCATCAATCGCTTTATTAGATCAATGGTATGAAAATCTCACACATAGTTTTAATGATAAAGATATAAGCTTAAATGGAGGCGGAGAGCAAACTGACGCAGCTACAAAGATATGTATTTCAACTATCGATTCTTTAAAGAATATTATTAATAGTATTGATGCTGAAAGCACATTTTTAATTGTTGATGAATGTCATAAGATTGGAACAGAAAAAAGAGGGGACATGCTAACAA
>MDSZ01265992.1_pt1 | contig 13333 bp, 15 predicted proteins | sample 811201 | NCBI WGS metagenome assembly MDSZ01 (sample SAMN05326647, study PRJNA326480) | marine metagenome | isolation source: seawater | place: Indian Ocean: North | collected 2010
ACCTGTCCAACCTACTAAGAAGGCCATATAAGTATAGCCACCAAAGTAAACTCCACCCGCTAAAGCTACGAATGATGCACCTGACATCCAGTCAGCTGCAGTTGCCATTCCGTTAAAAACGGTTGGCACTTGTCTTCCAGCAACATAATAAGCATCTACTTGAATTGTCCTTGATAGATAACCAATCAAGGCATAAATCAAAACAGTAAAAGCAACGAACATTACTCCAATGTTTTTTGCTGATACTCCTGCAGACTCGGCAATAGCCATCAAAATAATGAATACTGCAAAACCTCCAGTGTAGAGACCGTATATTTTTGGAAGATTTGCTATAAATCCACCTTTAAACATCGTCGTCCTCCCTTTCGCCATATCCGAACTCTTCATCTATCGTCTCTTGTTTACCTGAAGACCAAAATAGCATTATTACAAATGCAAGAAGAGATCCTTGCGCTGTCATGTAATAAGCTAATGGGTATCCGAGAAATGACATTGTGTTTAGCTCAGAGCCAAACATAAATATTACTAATGAGAAGAAAAACCAAAGAGCAAGTGTAATAAACATGTGCTTTTTAGTTGCTACCCAATAAGCGTCTTTATTTGACATTTTTCCCCCTTTTTTACTTTTTTTTACTAAAGTCTTAATTATTGCTAGAGATCATACCCATCTAGACATCAATTAAAAGTTAAAAAATTAGAAAAAAAAGGTTCCAAATGTCTCGTTTTTTAAAGATTTAAAGCTAAAAATACACTATTATACAACGTGCAATTGAAATTATATCTTAAAAAATTTTTAGAGATTTTAGGGGATGTGAAGGATTACTTAATACCTGTAAAAACTTTAACTAAAAAATTTGCCTCAATTGACTCAATTAAACAACTAACTGATTACATACAGAGCAGATCAGCTCATGTAACTCAAACAACTTTATACGGATATATTAAAACTAGAATTGGGACAAGGTATACAGCTATGGTTGAAGACGAAGCATTTTCTAAATCAATCAATATTGCAAAATGGAATATTTATATGAACGCTTTATCTGATTGTACTATTTATACTTTTTCGTATTTAATCGATAATAAAAATTTATCCAAGAATGACGCAGAGAGTGTTTTTTTGTCTATTTTAGAAAGTGAATTAAAAAATGGATTAGACTCTGAATTATTCCAGAAAACAAAATTAGAATTTCAAAATAGAATAAAAAACATTAATTGGAAAAACTTTCATAAAGAAAAACCATTTAACAAAAGTTCATCCGCACTTTATGAATGGTCGCCTATCGCTGACGAACTAAAAATTTTAGATAAAGAAATTGTTCTTAATTCAATGCAATTAAAATGGAATTTAGTTGAAAACGAATTTAAGGAATTAACGAAAAATTTAAAATTTAATTAGGCCTTGTTTTTTCGATTTTCTACTAATGAACTCACAACACTTGGATCTGCTAAAGTCGTTGTGTCACCAAGATCGTTGTGTTCGTTGACTGCTATTTTTCTTAGGATTCTTCTCATTATTTTTCCAGATCTAGTTTTTGGCAAACCTGGAGCAAATTGGATGATATCAGGAGTAGCTATTGGTCCAATTTGTTTTCTTACCCAAAGTTTTAATTCTCTTTCTAAGTCGCCGGATGGAGACTCACCTAATTTTAAAGTCACATAACAATAAAGAGCATTACCTTTTATGTCATGCGGATATCCTACAACTGCAGCCTCAGCTACTCGAGGATGAGCAACAAAAGCACTTTCTATTTCCGCAGTGCCTAAGTTGTGACCAGAAACAATAATTACATCATCAACTCTTCCTGTAATCCAATAATAATCGTCTTTGTCTCTTCTACAACCATCTCCAGTAAAATATTTTCCGTCAAATTGGGAAAAATAAGTATCAATAAATCTTTGATGATCACCGTACACAGTTCTCATTTGTCCAGGCCAAGATGCAGATATACATAATCTTCCTTTACCTTCCCCTTTAATTACTTTGCCTTTTTCGTCAATTAACTCTGGCTTAATTCCATAAAAAGGTTTAGTGGCAGACCCTGGCTTTAAGTCTATAGCGCCTGGTTGAGGAGCTATCATTATTCCACCCGTTTCTGTTTGCCACCAAGTGTCAACAATTGGACATCTAGATTCACCAACTGTTTTGTAATACCACATCCACGCTTCTGGATTAATAGGTTCACCAACTGTTCCTAAAAGTTTTAAGGACTTTCTACTTGTAGATTTTACATGCTTATCACCCTCTCGCATTAAAGCTCTTATTGCAGTCGGCGCAGTGTAAAAAATATTTACTTTATACTTATCTACAATTTGCCACCATCTTGAGCTGTCTGGGTAGTTTGGCACTCCTTCAAACATTATTGTTGTTGCTCCGTTAGCGAGTGGTCCATAAATAATATAGCTATGACCAGTTACCCAACCAATATCAGCGGTGCACCAATAGATATCTTTTGGTTTATAATCAAAAATGTATTGATGAGTCATAGAGGCGTAAACCATATACCCTCCAGTGGTATGTAAAACACCTTTTGGTTTCCCTGTAGATCCAGAGGTGTATAGAATAAATAGAGGATCTTCAGCACTCATTTCCTCAGGGTCACATTTTACAGAAGCTCTACTCATGAGATTGTTAAATGATACATCCCTTTCGTTATCCCAGTTAACCACACCACCAGTATGTTTTACTACGATACATTTTTTTACATTAGGACATCTTTCAAGTGCCTCGTCAGCAATTTTTTTTAATGGAATTATTTTTCCACCTCTAATACCTTCATCCGCTGTAACCACATAATTAGATTCACAATCGTTAATTCTTGTTGATATGGAGTCAGGAGAAAATCCACCAAATATTATAGAATGAACTGCTCCAATTCTTGCGCAAGCTAACATTATATAAGCTAACTCAGGTATCATAGTTAGATAGATTGTAACTCGATCACCTTTTTGAATTCCTAAACTTTTAAGCACATTTGCAGCTTTACAAACATTTTTGTGCAGCTCTTTGTAAGTTATTGTTTTTGAGTTAGCAGGATCGTCTCCAACCCAAATAATAGCTGCTTTCTTTCCGTGCTTTTTTAAATGTCTATCAATACAGTTTGCACTAGCATTTAATGTTCCATCATAATACCATTTAATTTTAACGTTGGATTTACTGTATTTTACATCTTTAATTTTTTTGTAAGGTTTTATCCAAGTTATTCTTTTTCCTTCTTTTTTCCAAAATTCGTCATTTTTTTTAATTGAAAGCTTATATTTTTTTTCATATGCAGATTTATCAACATAGGATTTCTTAGCCCAAAGTTTTGAAACTTTAAAAATAGGTTCAGATTTTAGATTTTCATTTTTAGACGAAGAGCTTCTTCTAACTATTCTTCTTTTCTTTAATTTTTTTCCAGCTTTTTTCTTTTTTGCTTTTCTTCTTCTTTTAGACATAATCTAAACTTTACTCATGTTGTTAATTATTTTCCAGCTTTTATAGTCTATTGGCATTACTGATAGCCTGCTTTGCTTAATGAGAGGTAATTGAGAAAGAGCCTTGTTTTTTTTAATGTTTTGAAGGGTTACTGGGTTTTTAAGCCTCTTTATAAACCTAACTTGGATAGAAACAAATCTATTTTTTTTGTCCGTTTTGTCGGGAAAAGCCTTTTTAATTACTTTTACTACGCCAACAATTTCTTTTCCAATATTAGAATGATAAAAAAAACATAAATCTCCTATTTTCATCTTTTTAAGATTTTTAGCGGCTTGATAATTTCTCACGCCGTCCCATTCAGCTCCTTTGGCTCCAGACTTTTCTTGTTGGTTTATAGACCAAACGTCGGGTTCTGATTTTAATAACCAGTAATTCATTTTAATAAGTGATTAATTTAAAAATTAATATCATTAAATTTCTTTTTAACTATATTTTTAATTTTTGAATTTTTTATGATTTTAAATATTTTTTTGCTTGTATCTCCATGATCGTAAGGATTTTTAAAATCAACTTTTTTCTTTTTTGAAAAAGCAATTTTTATATTTTTAAAGATTGATTTATAGTCTGATTTCGAATTTATAATACTTTTAGGCTGTACTCTTCCAAGCTGTCTGTCTCCTATATTCAATGTAGGAATTTTAAAAAATGGAACTTCTATAATTCCACTTGATGAGTTACCTAAAACCAAATCAGAATGCTTTATTGTTGATAAATATAAATCATCTCCCATTGATTTAAATATTTTATATTTTTTTTTATTTTTTTTTGAAATTTCTTTTAAAATTTTTATTATTTCATCACTACCTTTATCAACATTAGGTAAAGTAAAAACAACAGTTGTTTCTTTAATTTTTTTTAGTGATTTTACAATATTTTTAAAAGTTCTTTTAACAGAATTTGATCCCAATGTTTCTGGATGATAAGTTGTTAATATATTTTTTTTCCCAAACTTAAAATTTATTTTTTTTTCAAGCTCAGATTTAGACAAGAATTTCATATTTTTAATTCTTTCAATACCTAGAGACCCAACCAAATAAACTGTTTTAGGATTTTCTCCCATTTGAATAATTCTTTTTTTATATTCTTTTGTGGACGCGAAATGAAAAGATGACATTTTTGTTATTGAATGTCGAATAGCTTCATCAATAGAACCAACGGTACTTTCCCCACCATGTATGTGAGCTATAGGAATGTTTTTAGATAATGCAGCAAATGAAGCTGATAAAATTTCAAAACGATCCCCTAAAACTACTAATAAGTCAGGTTTTAATTTTGAAAACGCTTTTGAAAAACCTAGCATACCTAACCCAGTTGCATTTGTAATGTTTTTGGAGCTACTTGATGGAATTGAGATTTTTACTTTGTAATCTATTTTAAACCCATCTTTAATTATTTCTTTATATGTCAATCCGAATTTTGGAAGAAGATGCATACATGTTGCAATAATTTGAAGCTTTGTTTTTTTATCTCCTTTTATTTTTTTGATAAGATTTTTAAGCAGTCCGTACTCAGCTCTAGATCCAGTAACAATACAAATTTTTCTCATCAAATTCAGTTCAGTGTTATTTTAAATTATATCTTAACATAAGTAAAAAATACTATTATTTTATAATTTCAAGCCTGGCCCTTTCATAAAAGGTGCATCTTTATCTAATGGCCATCTAGATTTTGCTTCAAAACTTAAATCGTTAGTTAATTTTTTTTTAAACCTTTGTATACCTGCCCAGGCAATCATTGCAGCATTATCTCCACAAAATTTTAAATCAGGGAAAATTGGTGTAAATCCCATACTATCTGATAGATTTATCAAATTTTTTCTTATGGTTTTATTGGCAGCAACTCCTCCTGCAACAACAAAAATTGGTTTTGTTTTTTTTGTTTTATTTAAGAATTGTTTCATTGCTTCTTCAGTTTTTTTATTTAAAATTTTGTTAACCGTATTTTGAAAAGAAGCAGCAAGATTATATTTTGAATTTTTATCTTTTTTAATTTTTTTTGATTGAATCAAAACTGCAGTTTTAAGACCAGCAAATGACAAGTTACATCCAGCTTTATTAATGATTGGTTCAGGTAATTTATAAAAATTTTTGTCTCCAAGTTTAGAAAATTTTTCAATATTGGGACCTCCTGGGTAACCTAAATCAAGCATTTTTGCAGTTTTATCAAACGCCTCTCCAAGGGCATCATCTATAGTAGTCCCTAATTGCTCATAACTATTTACGTCTTTTACAATCATATATTGTGAGTGACCACCTGAAATCAATAATAGTAAATAAGGAAAGCTCATTTTATTTTCGAGTCCTGGACTTAAGGCGTGACCCTCTAAATGATTAACTGCAACGAAAGGTTTTTTTAAAAAAGCAGCAATTGATTTTCCTATGTTTAAACCAACAGTTAAACATACAATCAAACCGGGTCCAGCTGTTGCAGCAATCCCGTCTATCATGTTTAAATTAACCTTACTATCCGAAATCGCTTTATTGATTATATAATCTATTGTTTCAACATGGGATCTAGCAGCTATTTCTGGTACCACCCCTCCAAACTTTTTGTGCTCATCAATTTGACTTGAAACTATCGTAGATAATACATTGGCAGTTCCTCTCTCGTTTTCTTGTATTACTGCAGCGGCAGTCTCGTCACAACTTGTTTCAATCCCTAAAAAAGTAAGTTTTTTTTTCATTAATTTATGAACTTAATATTAGAATAGTATAAAATATATTTTATAAATTTATAAACTAATAATGGCAAAAATAATAATTGGAGCAAGAAATAGTAAGTTATCCTTAGCATATGTTGCTAGAGTAAAAGGCCTTATTCTGCAGAAAAATCCAGAGATTAGTGATCATGAAATAGAATTTAAAGGAATTAAAACTTCAGGCGATATGTTTCAAGACAAAAAACTTTCTAAAATAGGTGGTAAAAATTTATTTTGTAAAGAGATCGAGGAAAAGCTCACTAAAAAAGAAATAGATATAGCCGTTCATTCTTTAAAAGACATGGAGTCTTTCGAAAAAAAGAATTTAATGATTGGAGCCTATTTAAAACGAAATGATTCAAGAGACGCATTTATAAGTTTAAAGCATGAAAGTTTAAATGATCTTAAAGATGGCTCTATAATTGGATCTAGTTCAAGACGAAGAGAACTGCAGCTGAAATTAATTAATAAAAATGTCTCAGTATCAAATATTCGAGGTAATATTGATACAAGAATTAAAAAATTAGAAACAGAAAAAATTGATGCAATAATTTTAGCAGTGGCAGGAGTTCAGAGTTTACAATTAGAAAAAAAGATTAAAAAAATTTTTTCCACTACAGAAATGTTACCAGCTGCTGGGCAAGGTATAGTGGCAGTACAGTGTCGTTCAGACGATTTGAAAACAAAAGATATATTGAAAAAAATTAACCATCACGAGACAGAATTATGTGCAGTCGTAGAAAGAGAAATGCTCAAAACTATAGGAGGAGATTGTGATACTGCTGTTGGAGGTTTAGCAATTTTAAAGGATAAGAAAATAAAATTAAAAGGACAGTTATTTTCAGATGATGGAAGAAAAAATTTTAACTGTGAAATATACGGAGAAAAAGATGAGGTAAAAGAAATCGGTTTAAGAGCAGGCAATGAACTTATAAGATTAGCAGGAAATCATTTTAAAAAAATAAACAAAAAATGAATATTTTAATCACCAGACCTTTAATTGACTCAGAAGATTTGATGAAACAATTTTTTTCCATGGGACATAAGATAATACATTTACCTACCTTAAAAATCTCTTCATCTAATATGGAGCCAATAGATCTTAATAATTATGATGCATTAGTTTTTACAAGCGTAAATGCAGTTCGAAATTTAAAGCTTTTAAATCAAAACAAAAGTAAACCTTGTTTTTGTGTAGGTGCTATAACTGAAAAAATTGCAAGACAATCAGGTTTTACAAATACTTTTTCTGCGGGTGGTACTGTAAATGCTTTAAAGAATTTAATTTTGAGCTCTAATGAAGTTAACGAAAAGTCAAAAATAGTTTACTTTTGTGGAGACAATATTTCTTTCGACCTTGATACTGATCTTCAGAGAGAAGGTTTTATAATTAAAAAGATTATAAATTATTTCTCAGAAAAGATTGTTGATTTAAGCGACCAAAATAAAAAAATTATTGAAAATCATCCTCCAAATGTAATTTTTGTCTACTCTTCAAGAAGCGCTCAAAGTTTTATTGAAATTGTTAAAAATAACTCTTTATATCCTTTAATGACAGAGTCTAAAGTAATGTGTATAAGTAAAAAAGTGGCTGATTTATTCTCACTAGATGGATGGAAAAAAATTGAAGTTTTTAATCCAGGGGAAGAATTACTAAGTTTAAAAAAGGTTTGATTAATGAATGTATTAGAAAACTTTAAAGAATTATTTTTTGAAATTTGGCAAAAAGGTATTGCTGGGGTTAATTTTACGCAAATAGGTTTAGCTATTGCAATATTTTTATTTTTTTTACTACTTCGAGGATTAATCGCAAAATTTATTCTTCAAAGGCTTAAAAATTATGTTGCTAAAACTTCAAATAAATTTGACGATGCTTTAGTGGAAGCTTCGATAGGTCCCGTAAAATTTTTTCCAATTGTAATTGGTATTTTTATGGCAACATCATACATGGACTTTGAGGGAAAAATGTCGATTTTTATAGATAATATTAATCGATCTCTAATCACAATTTTAATTTTTTGGTTAATCCACCAAGTTGTTGAACCTATTACTTTTTTAATTAAAAGAGTTGAGGAATTATTATCTAAAGATTTACTGAATTGGGTTATTAAAGCTAACAAAATTTTAATTATATTTTTTGGTTTTGCTGCAACCTTGGATATTTGGGGAATAAAGATTGCACCAATAATAGCAGGTCTCGGACTATTTGGTGTTGCTGTAGCGTTAGGAGCACAAGATTTATTTAAGAACTTAATTTCTGGTATTTTAGTTCTAGTTGAAAAAAGATTCAAAATAGGGGACTGGATTTATGTAGAGGGAATTATTGAGGGAATAGTTGAAAGGATAGGTTTTAGATCAACTGTAATAAGGAAGTTTGACAAGTCTATTGCAACGATACCTAACGCCTCCTTCGCTGAAAACGCAGTAGTTAACATTACTGAAACTACTAACTGGAGAATAAGCTGGATTATCACTCTTCAATATAATTCTACTGTGGAGCAACTCAAAAATATTAGAGATCAAATAGAAAAATTTATCACATCTCATGAGGACTACAAGATCGGAGAAGACACAGAGCATGCTGTCAGAATAGATAAATTTTCAGATAGCTCAATAGATTTGTATATAAGATGTTTTACAAAGACAGACGATTGGGGTGAGTGGCTTAAAGTTAAAGAAAGATTAGCTGTTAAAGTAAAAGAAATTGTTGAAAGTAATGGTGCTTCTTTTGCTTTTCCAAGTACTTCAATTTATGTGGAAAAAAAATAATGAAATCAATTTTAATTTTATTTGATAACATAGTTTCTTTATATATTTGGGTATTAATTATTAATGTAATTCTGAGTTGGCTGGTTGCATTTAATGTGCTTAATACTGGAAATAGATTTGTTTATCTTGTTATGGATGTATCTTATAAACTGACTGCACCACCACTGAACTTTATAAGAAAATTCATGCCTAATTTAGGAGCTATAGATATATCTCCAATAATTTTGATATTAATGTTAATGTTCTTCAGAAATTTGGTTTTCGAATTACTTGCGCCGACAATGTTTTAAATATGATTATAGATGGAAAAAATGAGGCAAAAAAAATTAGAGAAGAAATTAAAAAAGAAATCAACGATTTTAAAAATAAACAAAATAAAACTCCAAAACTTTCAGTAATTTTAATTGGAAATTATGCTCCAAGTGAAATTTATGTAAAAAATAAAGAAAAAAATTCTAAAGAAGTTGGCATTAATTCAGAAGTAATTAAGTATCCGGATGACATTAGTGAAAAAGAAGTTTTGAAAAAAATTAAAGAATTAAATGAAAATAAAGATGTATCAGGCATTTTAGTTCAATTACCTTTACCGAGGCAAATAAGTAAAGAAAAAATAATAAATGCTATTGATTTTAGAAAAGATGTTGATGGATTTAATCCAGTAAATGTAGGAAATCTTGCCTCAGGTTATAAATCAATTATTCCTTGCACACCACTTGGATGCCTTTTGTTAATTAAAAAAGTTGAAAGTAACTTAACTGGTAAGCACGCAGTAGTGGTAGGTCGATCTAACCTAAATGGCAAACCAATGGCTCAACTTCTCCTTAAAGAAAACTGTAGTGTAACTATTGTTCACTCAAAAACTAAAAATTTAAAAGAAGAATGTCAGAAAGCAGATATTTTAGTTGTTGCAGTAGGCAAAGCAAATTTGATCAAAGCTGATTGGGTGAAAAAAAATTCAATAGTAATTGACGTGGGTATTAATAAAGAGGGTGATAAAATTGTAGGTGATGTAAGTTTTAATGAGGTTAAAGAAAAAGTTAAAGCTATTACACCAGTTCCAGGGGGAGTAGGACCAATGACTATTGCCTGCCTTCTCAAAAATACTTTAGACTGTTTTAAAGGTCGTTTGACTTAGACTGATCAATTTTTAAATATTTACTATTTCTAAATCTTACAACTACTGTTGCTAATGCTACAATTAAAATAGCGAGTGAGATATAAATTAAATTTGATGGATCGTTGTCTTTATCTTGCAAAATTATAAATCTTGCTAATGCTGTTATCGCAATTATCATTGGATAAATAATTCTTACAGCCCTAGTTTCCCAATAAGATCTAATCAATCCTATTACCTCTATATATATAAACAACAGAAGTAAATCAGCTAGACCTACATATCGATTTTGATACATTTCTTGAATTTCTAAAAAAAATCCAATGATAGTAGCTATTAAAACCGAAACTACTGCTACAAGTTGTATATTACGAATCGTCGTATTCATTAAATAACAATAGCAGAATTTTACAATTTATTTAACTGTTTAGAGTGAAATTTAATAAATTTTTCGATCTTAGATTTATTAAAGGTTTTGTTTTCTTCAAACGAAACTTTTTTCATTGAATAAGCTCTATTTTTAGTTTTTCTTGATAAAATAGTAATGTTTCCTTTATACAAACTCAAAACAATATCTCCTGAAACCTGACTTCTTTTTCTATCAACAATTTTTTGAAGTTCTATTCTCTTTTTTGAAAACCAGTAGCCGTTGTAAACCAATTCTGCGTATTTTGGCATTATCTTATCTTTTTTGTGAGCTGTTTCTTTGTCCAATGTAACCGACTCTATTGCTCTGTGAGCAACATATAAAACAGTTCCTCCTGGCGTTTCGTACACTCCTCTTGATTTAATACCAATAAATCTATTTTCAACTAAATCGACCCTTCCAATCCCGTTTTTTCCTGCAATGTTATTTAATTTTTCTAAAAGCTTTTCTGGTTTTAATTTTTTTCCGTTTAATGCCGTTGGATCACTATTTTTGAAAGATATTTTAATTATAGTTTTTTTATTGGGTGATTTTTCCGGAGAAATAGTTCTTTGAAAAATATATTCTGGAGCTGAGTTTTTTGGATTTTCTAAAACTTTTCCTTCTGTTGAAGTATGAAAAATATTATCATCCACAGAAAATGGAGGTGCACCTTTTTTATCTTTAGGAATAGTTATTTTATTTTTTTTTGCATATCTAATTAAATCTGTTCTGGACTGTAATTTCCACTCTCTCCACGGTGCTATAACTTTAATTTTTTTTCCAAAATAGGCATAACCCAGTTCAAATCTAACTTGATCATTTCCTTTACCAGTGGAACCATGTGAGACTGCATAAGCTCCAAATTTTTTTGCTATTTGAATTTGTCTTTTAGCTATTAAAGGTCTTGCAATTGATGTTCCTAACAAATAATTACCTTCGTAAACCGCGTGAGCTCTGATCATTGGGAAAACGTAGTCTTTCACAAAAGTATTTTTAAGATCCTCAATAATAATTTTTTTTACACCTAATTTTTTTGCATTATTTATTATTTTTTTTTTATTTATTTCTTGTCCAATATCAGACGTATAAGCTATTACTTCAGCTTTATAATTTTCTTGGAGCCATCTTAGAATTACTGAAGTATCTAGACCACCTGAATAGGCTAATACTATTTTTTTCATTAATTAACTGCAGTCTTTTTTTGCTTTATTGTATGCTTTTGTAAAACCCATCATTGAATAGTGATCGACGGTTTGAGATCCCTTGGGTTCCTTTGCTATAACCATTATGCTATTAGCTTTTTTCATCAATTTTATAAATCTAAGCTCATCTTCTTCATCGGAAATCCAAGCAAAATTATCTTGTGAAAAGAGAGAATATTTATTTTTACCTGACTTTGCTGAAACAGACGAAGATTTGTAAACATGTCCACTTGTTACACTTACTTCATTTTTAATATTCTCTGATGGTCTAAAAGTAACAAAAATTTTTGATTTACCTCTTTTGAATTTTTTTGGAGCCCTCTCAGTTGGAAGTGATTGAGCAAAGCAAATTTTTCCTTTATCTGTATTTGCCACAAAAGTTTGCCAATCTTTAAATTTTCCAGATGATGTTGGTTTTGCATACAATGCACTTGATGCAAATATTGTCAAAACTATTGTGCAAGTTATTTTTTTAAAAATCATAAAATTGTTTTTATACTAAAACCAAACTATTTCAATGGGTTGAATCTAGGGTGAAGGATTCGGATTGTTATTATGAATAATATTGATTTTATCAATAACCTCATTAGTTAATTTTATGTTAATACTATCAATATTTTCACGCAGTTGATCCATTGTAGTGGCCCCAATTATATTACTTGTAACGAATGGTCTAGAATTAACAAAAGCTTGAGCTAATTGAACCATACTTAATCCCTGATCTTTTGCTAATTTATAGTATTCATCATAAGCTTTCATGGCTAGAGGGTTTATCATTCTTTCCCAACCTTTAAAAAGAGTTAGACGAGAATTTTTTGGCATCTGGCCATTTCTATATTTTCCAGATAAAGCGCCAGCAGCCAATGGATAGTAAACAAGCAGTCCACATTTTTCTCTAATTGAAATTTCTGACATACCGATTTCATACGTTCTGTTAACAAGGCTGTAAGGATTTTGTACGGACATCATTCTAGGTAGGTTTTTGTTTTTTGAAAGCTCTAGATATTTTGAAAGACCGAAAGGAGTTTCGTTGGACATCCCAATGTACCTAATTTTTCCACTTTTAATAAATTTTTCTAATGCTACTAATATTTTTTCAAAATCATTCCACTCACGTTCATTTTCTCTTGGCACAAAGTCTCTTTTTCCGAAACAATTCGTTGATCTTTCAGGCCAATGTAACTGATATAAATCTATATAATCTGTCTTTAATCTTTTTAAACTCCCATCAATTGCTAAACCTATATTTTTTTCGTCGAAGTTATTGTTTCCACCTCTTATCCAATCACAACCAGGTCCAGCAACTTTTGAAGCTAATATAATTTTATCTCTATTTTTTCTTTTTTCAAACCAATTACCAATCATTATTTCTGTTTTGCCATATGACTCTGCATTAGGTGGTACAGAATATAGTTCTGCGGTATCAAAAAAATTGATTCCTTGACTAACAGAATAGTCCATTTGTTCGAATGCATCTTTTTCAGAATTTTGAGTTCCCCAAGTCATTGTTCCCAGGCAAATTAAACTCACATCAATATCTGTGTTACCTAACTTCTTAAACTTCATAAAATCCCTATTTTATTGTTTTTTTTAAAGCAATTATTGACTATTGAAAAGTTAATAAAAATTCATATATTAAATTTATGGAATTTAATAAACAAAC
>MDSZ01054771.1_pt1 | contig 13332 bp, 11 predicted proteins | sample 811201 | NCBI WGS metagenome assembly MDSZ01 (sample SAMN05326647, study PRJNA326480) | marine metagenome | isolation source: seawater | place: Indian Ocean: North | collected 2010
CTCTTTCTCTCTTTGTGCATAACAACAACAACAACAACAACAACAACAACAACAACAACAACAACAGACCGTATCGAAAGACGCGCTTGTCCAAGGCGAGAACGTCACCGTCTCTGTCACGGCCACGAACGCGGGATTAGCCAACGCTCGAAACGTGGTCATCAAAGCGCCTCTGCACCGAAACGGCGGAAAATGGCTTCAAGTGAACGAAGAGAGTTTGGAACAAAAGTTGTCGAATTTAGACGTCGGAGAGACGAAAGAAATGACGTACGTGTACAACGTGAAAGATGCGGGAACGTATGTGGTCGAACCGGTGACGATTCAATATTTCGCGAGCGAGACGAGAGAGGTGACGAAAGGCGAGTCGAACGTGGTCAAGAACGTGAAAGTATTGACTCCGATGCAAAATAACGTGAGGAAAGCGTTGAGAGTGACTGGCTTTTTCTCGCTGGGCGCGTTGAATACCGTGGAGGATTGGTTACAGTTTTCCAAGTGGATTGCTGGGATGATCGCGTTGCTTTTGGTGAACTGGGTTGCGTTGAAAATAAAATATGGGGTACAATCGCTGAGACGAATGGCCGCCGTGAGAGGTTTAGAGGACGCCAAGTTAGAATAATTATACATACTATAAACGCATCTTCTCAATCGACCAATTGTGATCACCAATGAATCAATCGTTCGTTTTTCTGATGATCGAAGGTGTTCTTCTATTTCGCGCCTTCCGTTCTCCTCTTTTTTAAAGTGGGTGTTTGACGACGAAGAAAAGAAGAGGAAAATCGAGAATCTTCTTCTCTAAAATGTAACCGCACAACATCGACATTCATCATTGTGGTGACCTATATAACAATGGTAGCGTCAAAGCGAGCGTCTTCGCGAGCGCGATCGACGGAACCCACGACGACGACGACGACGACACATTCTGGCGAAGAGAATGAGATGCTTTCCTTGCGTCGAAGAGCTTCCAAAATCCAAGACGCCATCGACCATTGCCGGCACGGAATCTTACAATCACACATCGAATTCCCGAAAAAGGAAGACGGGGTGACCATGGAGACGTTGCTCGAATACGCGCGACGCGTCGCGTACACAACCTCCGCGCCTCTGAATTACCAACCAGGCGTGAGTCAACTGTGTGGACAACTCCCACCGGCACCTCAGGAGGAACATTTTTTAGTTTCACAGTTGAAGAAACGACACGAGGAGACATTGGTTCAGGAGCAAGCACTCGCGCGAAAACGACAACGAGAGGAAGAGATGCAACAGAGACAAAAAGAAATCGAAGAGATGGCCAAGTTACCGAAAGAAGAGTTGATACGACGATTAATGCAATGGAAACCCGGGCAACCATGGCCGAGTGGCGTGCCGAAACCACCGGTTGGGTGGAAGCCCGGTGACCCGCTGGCGTTTCTCGCCGAAGCGCCTGAGAAACCGACGTCAGTCGCCGAGAAGCAACCTTCGAACGTCGCGGCGGAAGAGAAAAAACAAGAGAAACAACAACAACAACATCAATTAAGCTTAGATTTTGGGGATGATGACGCCGACGACGAGGAAGATTTCGACGACGACGCCTTCGATTTTGACGTCGTTTCAGCTTCCGACGGAGACGACTTTGAGAGCGACTAGTAGTAGGGAGTGGTAGTAGTTTCCACATTTTTTTAAATTAATAGTTATTTACAAAAGAGTACGTAGATTTGTGTACTACCAAAAATGAAGAGACGAGACACATTATTATTCGAAGGCATTTCATTCATGTCGTCACAACAAAAGGTGTTCGCGCGCGCAATAATACATATGTAATGGGTCCACCGCTCTTCTCTTCGAGCAAGAAGAGAGCGCCCGCCACTGGGGGTCGACATCCTCACCTCGCGTCGTGGTTGGGGTTCGACAAACACGCCGTCTTTCAATCTTTCTTTGCCGCTCTCTTCTTACTTCTTTTAGCGCTCACGACCATCGACAACGACGACGACGTAATAAACAACTTTGACGGGGGGGCGTTTATTACGAAGAGGAAGAAAATCGACGCGAAAAAACTCACGAAATCGATCCAGAATCAACACGGCGGCGAACACGAGGACGAAGACGCGAAGAAAGCGGTGAATTACGCGGTGCAGTTGGATATTTTATCGCACGATGCGGAGTTGAAGGCGATGACGCTGATGCGAGAGAGAGACGCTTTGTTGAGAGCGTTGGACGCGAACGATAAAAACGCCGGGTCGTTGGACGAATTCGCCGGGGAAGATTCCAGCGGGTTCGGGATGTCGTCCTCTTCGTCGGGAAAGAGCTTGAGTTATAAGAAAATGAGCAAACAGGTGAATCTGTGCAACGAAGATGGGACGAACGTGAACTGTCCGAAACGGTTGAACGTGTTCGAAAAAGAGTCCTCCGAATCTTCGAAGAAGGCGTTTCCGAAGGTCTTCGTCTACGACGTGCCGAAACAGTTCACGAGCGAGTTGGCGAAGAGATACGGGAGGTGCGAACGCGACCAGTACGGAACAGAGATATGGTTTCACAGGAATTTCAGGGACGATAAAAATGGGGTGAGGACGATGAACCCAGACGAAGCGGATTTGTTTTTCGTGCCGCAGTACGGCGAGTGCTTCTTATGGTCGAGAGAGATGTTGAGACACGAGAATCAAGGGCAAGCCATGGAAGAAACGAACGAGTATTTTTTGGAAGTTTTGTCGCACGTGAAAGGTAAATGGCCGTACTTTAACCGAACGGATGGGAGAGACCACGTTTTCGTCTTTGCCGGAGCGAGAGGACCGACGATTTTTCGAGATTGGCAAAAGGAAATACCGCACTCAATTTATTTAACGCCGGAAGGCGATCGGACGTTACCGCAATTCGACACGTGGAAAGATATCGTTATCCCTGGTTTAGAGTACGACAAAAGATTGTACTTGGAAGAGCATCGAAACGAGTTGGTGAAGAACCCTCCCAAACGGAAAATCTTAGCCATGTTTCGCGGGACCATCGACCATCCGGCTGGATTCGCGTACAGTAAAGGTTTGCGTCCGAAACTGAAGAAGATCTTCCAAAATGCCACAGACGTCATCTATGACACTAAAGTCAAAGACTGCGACCGAGACTGTTACGTCCGCGAAATGACCGAATCTGTGTTTTGCTTAAACCCATTAGGTTGGACCCCTTGGACGCTCCGTTTCTACCAAGCCGTGATGACTCGATGCATCCCGATAATCATCGCCGACAACATCGAATTCCCGTTCGAATCCGAAATCAACTACAGCGAATTCGCGCTAAAAATTCCAGAAAAAGACGTCTCGGACATCCTAGAAACCATGAGAGATATGCCCGAAGAAGAGCGCGAACGACGCAGAAAAGTCATGGACAAAGTCTGGAAACAGTTCACGTACCAACGACCGGCGGAAATCGGCGACGCGTATTACAGCACGGTGAAAGAGCTGGCGAGGAAAGTGAGAGCGCATACGAAGTACGGTCGGAAAAGTTTTTGGTAACGAGACATCTCAGACATCTCTCGAAAGAGAACAGAACTCGCGCGCAACAGTAGTAATAGTAATAATACTAGTAGTAGTAATAGTAATAGTAGTAGTAGTAGTACATGCTGTTCGCTCTCTTTCTGTATCTCGTGTGTTGTTTGGAGTGTATTATTATTTAAAGACTCCCTCTAATCGATGGTTTCTTAGTATTAAAAAAAATACGAGTGTCTTTTTTGAATTTAAATCTCGTCTTCACATTAACGAGACAAAAATTCTTTGTCAGCACGATCGTTTTTCAAAAGTCCTCTTAAAAGCTCTTGCGCGCACAAAAGGAAAATCAATCAACTTTGGCACAAAACAACGCGCGCGCGCATCTATCTCGGTGACACAAAAGCCTGTGCTTTGACGAGCAGTAGTAGTATGGGAGATCGACGAGATGGAGTGGCGCCACTCCCTGCGGGCGGCGGGGTCGCGGAAATGGTTGATGCGGCGGTTTTGGACGACGCGAGATCGAATCAAATGTCTCGTCGAGAAACGCGAACGAAATACCGGCTGATGCAAACGGACATCGAAACGAATCGCGAGGAGATGAAACAAGTCAACTCTCGCAAATTAGCGACCATGATCGATAAAGTCGAGGAGGTGTACAACACCACGAACGTTGGGATGAAAACGAGAGAACAGGAGTTGGATTTGAAAATCGTGAGCGTTTTAACCGGGATCGGTCACGATATGAGTAAGAATTTGAACCAAAACGGACGGAGTCGATATACAACCAGTCAAGTGTTGAACGGGTTGACGAGTTTGTTCATGCGAGGGAGAAGAAAGGACGAGCAAACGCTGGCGGATGAAGATGCGGAATTTGTGAGTGACGGGGCAATGGATTGGGCGGCGTTAGGGTCGGCGGCGAGTAAATATTGCTTTGGGGTGGAGACGATGGACTTTATGTGAGTAGTTTTTTTTTGTGTTTTGTATTCCTTCTTCGTTCGCTCTCTCAATCTTGCGCGCGCGCGCGCGCGCAAGATTCGTGTGCACCGATCGTGTTTCTTTTCATGTGCTCACCTTCTTTTCTTCTTGTTTTACTTACAAACACAGGGATAGTGTCATGAACACGGAAATTAAGGAACGGAAAATGACCCAGCGAGCACAAAAAGTCGTCCTCGGCGAATTGGCGAAACCAGAGGAGTTAGAATCGACTAAAAACGACCACGAGAAGACCACCGCGAAGAACATGCAACGCATGGTCAAAGAATTGAATAAATTTCCAAACTCCCAGTGTCCTGTCATCGACGCGGTGTTTAATGGACAATCGTTCGCGCAGTTTGTAGAAAACGTCTTCACGTTGTCGTTTTTAGTCTCGCAAGGACAAGTGTCGATTACAAGAGAGGAAGGCCAACCGTCGGTGGTGAGAAGAAATTCGAAAGAGAAACAAGAGAAAACGGAAAAAGAGGAAAGAATTGCACACGTGATGGCGTTGGACGTGCAGGGGTGGAAAGAGTTGTGTAAACAGAGGAAAAATAAGCCAGGGATTATGCCGCACAGAGAAGAGGCGACGCGAGAGGAGCTGTTGGGAAGAACTGGAAAACTCACCTCGCCGTCCAAGAACAAAGAAACGAGACAAGGTGGTGGTGGTGGTGGTGGAAACGACGACGACGCGTTTACGATCCAGTCTATCGTAGAAGATGAAGTATGTCAGTCGCCGCTAAAGAAGAAATCGACGGCGGCGACGACGACAACTTCAGGTAACAAAAAGTCGCTGTTTGACGTGACGAACAGTGAGGAAGACAGGGCAGCGTTGGAGCCTCCCGCCAAGAAGCGAAATAGAAAGAAAGGGATTTCTCCAAAGAAAGTCGTCATTCCCTCCGCCCCCAAAGGGAAATAAGATTGATACTCAGACGAAGAATATGGAAGAGGAAGAAGATCTAGTTGTAAAATTATAGCGAGATGAAACGAAAAGAACATGCACAGACACGCTCATTCATTGTTATTATATATTATTGAAAAGACACGCTTTGATTTGAGTCACCACAAAAAGTTTTGAGATATTTTTCTCTCCAATTTTTTCGAGAAAAATCCTCACTCTTCGCGTGCTTCTGAAAGAGCACAGCAAACCACCAGATCGTCCTCGCGCAAAGAATACCGGTAGTAAATGCGTGTCATCCGCAGCTTTTGTGCGATCGACGCTCCTTCGAGAAGAAGAACGTCCTCTCAATTTCACGGCACGCAAAAAAACAAGAGCATTGGAATTTTAACGGCATTTCATCGCCGTCAGCAGAGACAACAACAAAAGCGCGCGATCATCCCAAACATCACATCCGCGCAAATGATGATGCCTAAAACCACTCCAGACTCTCTCAAACGCTTACAAAACGGTTCGGACGTCCGAGGCGTCGCGTTAGACGGCATCGAAAACGAACCAATCACCATCACTCCAGAATCGGTATTTTGTTTAGGCTGTGCCTTTGTGGAATGGTTGAGAGAGGAGAAAAAGATTAAAGGCGATGTGAGTGTTGGTATTGGCAGAGATCCTAGATTATCCGGTCCAACTTTAAAAGACGCGTTTGCTTTGGGTGTGCAATTTAAAAACGGTAAAGCGATCGATTGCGAACTATCGACCACTCCGGCGTGTTTCTTTGCCACCGTGGATGATCCAGAGCTCGGCCCGGCGTACGAAGGTTGTGTGATGCTCACGGCAAGCCATTTGCCGTTCAATAGGAACGGGATTAAGTTCTTTACCAAAGATGGAGGGTTGGATAAGAAAGATGTAGGGTTCATGTGCGAAAGAGCAGGAAAGTATATCGCAGACGCGGAGAAGGAGATGTCGAAAGGTACAGAAGCGAACATCGAATCGAGGCCATACATTGACAAGTACAGTTCGATTCTAAGGGACAAAATTATCGAAGGTATTAACGATGGCACGGACAAACCGTTGAAAGGGTTTAAGATTGTTGTGGACGCGGGGAATGGGAGCGGTGGGTTCTTCACGTCGAAAGTTTTAGAACCGTTGGGGGCGGATTGTACCGGATCGCAGTTTTTAGATCCGGATGGGATGTTTCCGAATCACGCGCCAAATCCAGAAGAGAAAGAGGCGATGGAATCGGCGACGAAAGCGGTTTTGGCGAATAAGGCGGATTTGGGCATTGTGTTTGATACCGATGTCGATCGATCGGCGGTAATTGATTCGTACGGGAAGGAGATTAATCGGAACAAGTTGATCGCGGTGTTGTCGCACATCGCTTTGCAAAAAGAACCGGGGAGTACGATTGTGACAGATTCGGTTACCTCTTCCGGGTTGAAAACATTCATTGAAAACGAAGGCGGGAAACACTTAAGGTACATGAGAGGTTATAAAAACGTGATTAATAAAGGCATAGAGTTGAACTCGAAAGGTATCAGCGCACCATTAATGATTGAAACTTCCGGCCACGGTGCGATGAAAGAAAACTACAACTTGGACGACGGCGCGTATTTAGCGGTGAAGATAATCATCGAGGCGGTGAAAAGGAAGAATACGGGTGGTGGTGGTATTGGGGAGATTTTAGAGAATTTGAAAGAACCGTTGGAGTCCTCGGAGGTTCGATTGAAAATAGCAAACCCTGAGTTTAAAAAAGTCGGTTCGGACGTGATCGAACGGTTTAAACAAGCCATCGAAAATGGATATTTCGAACCAAATTTTGTCTGCGCGAAGGAAAACTTTGAAGGCATCAGAGCAGAAAGCGAAGGTAAAGGATGGTTTCTGTTGCGTTCCTCGTTACACGACCCGGTGATGGTGTTAAACATTGAAAGCGATGAGAAAGGCGGCGTGAATAAATACGCCAAGCAAATTGTGAAATGGTTCGAGGACAAGAAGTTTGAAGACGTCGACGCGTCTGCGATTGCAAAGATTTAACACAAAAGGGCAAGTGCATGTACGTAAGAGAAAAAGCGCCGCGCGCGAGAACGAAAGATGAATGATAGTGGGGGTACGTTGTACCCTGGTAAAGTAAGAACAATTCTAAAATTTCTCCTTTGTGCGTTATCACATATTAATACGTATGCAATATTTCAATTCATCTATAAGGAATTAACCCAGCATAGAAGCCAAAACATTTGTTTACCCGCCTCTACCGAACGCCGGTCTTTCCGATCGGTACCCTTCGCGGTCGCCTCGGCCACCGCCTCGGCCACCAAAGCCGCCTCGGCCTCTCCCGGCGTCGGCGCCCGGTCTTTCCCCAGCCGGTCTCGCGGACTTCTTCAACGTGTCAGGAACGACATCCGGCCCTAAGTTCAAGTACTCTCTCAAGTACTCGATGCCTTCGTTGGTCAAGTAATAGTAGTAGTACTGCCACGAAAAGATTTCTTTGACGTACTCTTTGCTCTTGAACGATTGCATGAGTTTGATGACTTGCAAGTTTGGCACTGGAATGTCTGGGTGTTGCGGTAAAGAGTAATCTTTTTTCGCGTAGACGACGCCCTCTGTGTATTCGTTAACGAGTAGTGGTAAAAGCGCGATGGTGAGCACGCGTGCGAGTCCTAAAGCGCATAGATTCCATCCAAAGACGAGCGGAAAAGAAGGCAAAGATCACCCCCATTTCTAGGGCCAAAAAACGACATCCAAAAATTCGTCCGACGACAAAATCTTACCTTTAAAGAGGTACTTGTACACCTCGTTTCTGTTCGCTTTGGAAATTAACATGTCGTTGTCGTGGTATCGCTATGTTTTTGTTCAACAAGACGAGAGCGTCAATGCGTGTGTTTGAAGTCGTCGTCTCTATGCCTTTGAGCAACGAAGGCTGGCGTTCTTTTTTTTTTTCTGGGGCTTTTTCCCAAAAGGTGACCGATGATGATAAAACTTCATCAAGCTTTTTTTTAAAGACTCATGAAAACCCTAAACTCATTGCATAAAAAAAATTCAAAAAAAGAAAAAAGAGAAAAACAAAACTCCAAAAAAAAAACGCGAAGAAGAAGAAGAAGAAGAATCGTTTCTCGAACGATATTACGATGGACGAAGGAGACCTCGAGGAGGACGCCGTCGCCGCGAGGAGCGTCGACAAAAAAGGCGTCGTCCTCCGGCGCACTTTAGAAAAGCTGCGGAAACGAAGGGACGACGCTCGACGCGACGCGCACGGGCTGAGGTCGTCCGCGTTATTTTTCGCGGAAAATTGCGTGGTGATGAGCTCGAAGAAGACGACGACGACTTTCGCGAAGAAAACCAAGACGAAGGAAGGAGGAGGAGGAGGAGGCGCGCGGAAAACAGACCAACGAAAAAAACGACGCGAAGAGGAGGAGGAGGAAGAAGAAGAAGAAGAAGAGGACGAATTGGAATTGGAAGAGAAGAGAAAATCGGACGTGTACGCATTCGCGTCCATCCTCCACGAGGACGGCCAACACGCGCGAGCGATGGAAATCGTGAAGAAACATGCGGAACATTTATTGGAAAGATTCGGAGAGATGACGGTATTAGCGTCTCGATGTCTCTATAAATCTCGAAAATTCGACGATTGTTTGAAGATGTGCGAATTGGACGGTTTAGTAGACTTCGGATCGTCTGGCGCGTCGAACCACGCATTTATGGGAGACGTCGTAGGGGCGAATCATGTTGGTACGCCATCTGTATATAACGAAAACGAAAACGATGGGGAAAACACGGCGATGAAACAAAACGACGGGTTAGACCATTTACGCGCGATATCGGCGCACATTCGAGGGAAAGTGCACGACCAACTGGACGCTCGGAACGCGAGTGCCAGATGGTTTCAAATATCTCTAATATTAGATCCGATGTTGTACGACAGTTACGAAGCGTTGACGAAATCGCACGCGCTGCCGATGAAGAAAGAAAAGGAAGTGGTACAGAATTTAAGGTTTGAGGAAGGGGACGAGTGGATGCGAGCGATGTACGACGCCGTCTCTGGGAGGTTTGAAGAGGGAGATTTCGGCGCCGCGTTGAGAGATTCTACGAATACTCTTAGAAGAGGAGAAGAACATGGTGTTAGGTTCAAAGGTTCAACCACGCCGATGGAAGAAAGTCCAACGAAGACGCTTTCGCCGTCCAGGAGGAGTCCGAGGAAGAAGACGCAGATGCAATCGCAGCAACATCAAAACGAAATGACGCCAGTTTCTGGAACGACGGCGTCGTCCTCTTCTTCTCTCTCTCCAGAACTCGAACTATTGCGTGACGCGCCATTTTTGCGAGCGAAACGTGCTGAATGGCTCTATAATAGAGGCGAAACTCGCAAGTGTTACGAAGAGATGCAAAGAATAACCGCTAAATCGTCCTCGCCGTCGAGGTACGACGTGGAATCGTTGCCGGCATACCTGGCGTCGGCGGTGGATTTGAAAAAATCGAACGATTTGTACAAGATTGCGCACGATTTAACCGCTTTGTATCCTCAACACGCGATTTCATGGTACGCGGTTGGGTGTTATTACCTCGTTGCGAAACGGTTCGACGATGCTAGACGGTATTTCGGGAAATCAACGATTGCGGATCAGGCGTTTGCGCCGGCTTGGATTGCATTTGGCCATGCTTTCGCCATGCAAGACGAATCCGACCAAGCCGTCGCGGCGTATCGAACCGCCTCGAGATTGTTTCCAGGAATGCACGTGCCCGTTTTGTGTGCCGGGATGGAATACAGTCGCGGTTCGAACAACGCTTCCTTTGCGCGAAGCTTCTTTGAAAAAGCGGCGGAATTGAACCCAACAGACGCATTGGTCCAAAACGAGTTGGGGGTTTCCGCGTATAAACGCAAAGAGTATTTAGAAGCCGAACAGTTCTTGAGAGATGCGTTGTGGTTAGCTACTGGGGGAGGGTCGAGCGCGAGCATCAGTACGAGTCCGCCGGCAAACGCGATGATGAAATCGGAAGAACACGACGTCGTCGCGTTAGCCGCTCGATTGAGCTCGCAAAAGTTGGAACGGTGGGAACCGTGCGTCGTGAACTTAGCGCACTGTTTGCGAAAACTGAAACGATTCGAAGAATCCATCGCGTGTTACGAACAAGCCATAGCGTTAAGGCCAAACATTTCGTCTACGCACAGCGCGTTAGGTTTCGCATACCAGATGAAGGCGAATTTCGTAGACGTGACGAGTTTGGAAAACGCCGTGGCGAGTTACCACAAAGCGTTGGGTTTGAATCCATCGTGCGAGCTTTCTCAGGAAATGTTAGAGTTGTGTTTGATTGACATTTCCGCGTTGAAATTACCTCGACACGTGCCGCATGAGGAGTACGACGACAATCCGATTGATTTGAGAGACAATACAGAAGGAGGATTCCAAATGTACGACCAAGACGACGACGAGATGGAAGATTAAAGAATGTAGTAAAGCATGTAATAGATTTAGAACAGCAGAGAAGGCATTGTGTATCGAATGGTAGCAGTATTAGTAGTTTTTCAATTGTTTCTATCGCCATCGTCATCACGTGTGCTTATTAGATAATTTCAACCCACATTCTTTTCAACAACGGTGCCATAACTAAAGCGATGACACTCATCAACTTGATCAAAATGTTCAAACTCGGCCCACTGGTATCTTTGAACGGATCGCCAACCGTATCACCAACCACTGCTGCTTTGTGGCACTCCGAACCTTTCCCGCCGTGTGCGCCCGCTTCCACGTACTTTTTGCAGTTGTCCCATGCGCCGCCGGCGTTAGCCATCATAATCGCCATCGTGGATCCAGAGATGATACTGCCAGTCAAAACTCCCGCCAATGCTTCTGGTCCCATAAAAATACCAACCATGACTGGTATAATTACCGCCATCACACCCGGGGCGATCATTTCTTTCAAACTCGCTTTCGTCGCAATGTCGACGCACGCAGCGTAATCTGGCTTCACCAAACCTTCCAAGATACCGTTGCGGAACTGTCTTCTGACTTCTTCGATGATCGACCCAGCCGATCGACCAACTGCTAACATGGTAAACCCAGAAAATATAAACGGCAAGACTCCGCCAATCAACAAACCCGGCATGACTTTCGTGTTGGCGATGATATCGACGGATAAATTCGTGCCTTTAATAGAAACGGCTTTTTGAAACGCAGTCAACAACGCCAACGAGGTCAACACCGCGGAACCAATGGCAAACCCTTTACCAGTCGCCGCAGTGGTGTTTCCTAAACCATCTAATGCGTCCGTTCGGTCTCTGATTTCAGGCGGCATCTCTGCCATTTCTGCGATGCCTCCGGCGTTATCCGCCACCGGTCCGTACGCGTCCGTGGCTAACGTGACACCCAACGTCGACAACATACCAACTGCGGCAATCGCAACGCCAAACACACCAGCCAACGACATCGAAATAATAATTGCAACCACAATAATAACGATCGGCGGCGCCGTGGAAAACATACCAACGGCCAAACCTTGGATCAAAACCGTCGCCGGCCCGGTTTCCGCCGCCGAGGCGATACTCCTCGTCGGCCAAAACGCGTGCGACGTGGAATACTCCGTCGCTGCACCAATCAGAATACCCGCCAACAACCCAGTTAAAACGGTAAAATACACCTTCAAAGGCGTCGCGATCCCAATCGCGGGAATCACAAACCCACAAAACATCAAAACGCACAAACTCGCGGAAATCGTTCCGTTTCGCATCGCCGTCAACAATTGTTCCTGGCTCGCGCCTTCTTGTGTTCTTACGAACAACGTCCCGATAATTGCGCAGAAAATACCCCCACCTGCGATATAAAATGGCAAAGCCACCCCTCGTTGCCCATGGATTTCTAATCCTAACGTTGCCGCGGCGATAATGGACCCGACGTATGACTCGAATAAATCCGCGCCCATGCCGGCGACATCCCCGACGTTATCCCCGACATTGTCCGCAATCGTCGCTGGATTCCTAGGATCGTCCTCTGGAATCCCCGCTTCCACCTTACCAACTAAATCTGCCCCAACATCCGCGGCTTTTGTATAAATGCCCCCGCCAACTCTCGCGAAGAGAGCAATCGAACTCGCGCCGAACCCAAACCCGGCTAACGTCGTCAACGCATCTTGCGCGCTATTCTGCATGTACTCGAAAACGATAAACGCCACGGCTAATCCCAAAATACCAAACGAGACCACCAACATCCCCATCACAGTCCCGGTGTTAAACGCCACTCGCAACGCCGGGTCTAATCCGTGCACCGCCGCCGCCGCGGTTCGCACGTTACCTCTCACGGCGATGCTCATCCCCATCCACCCCGTTGCCGCGCTCAAACCCGCCCCAAGTAGGAAGCACATTCCCGTACTCACGGAAATCCCTGCGCACACGAACAAAAAAGTCACTCCGCAAAAAACTGACAGCCATTTATACTCCGTCGCCAAAAACGCTCTCGACCCTTCTTGAATAGCATTCGCGATCTCTTGCATTTTCGCGTTTCCCGCCGGCTGCGCGAGCACAGACTTCGCCAATTGAATCGCATACGCGAGTGCGCACGCTCCAGCAACCGCTGAAAACGTGCACGCCCACGCGGCGACGTTTTCTTGCGGCATCAGCGACGACGTGTATTCGATGTCTTGTTTCGACCGCATGTTCGCGATTTGCACGCACGAGACTATTCCCCACAGGACGACGAGCGTCGTCAATCCTCTCCCCGATTGCGTCACTTCTTTCGAAATCGTTTCCAACGCGTTCCCTTTCCCGATGACGCCGGAGTTGGAGGCGACCATCACCATCTTTTTTTCTTCTTCTTTTTCTGTCGTCGTCTCGAGTGCGGTCGTGGTCTCTCGTCTCTTCCTCTAGAGTCAAAGAGGAGTGCGTATCTCTTTTGACGATGTGATTTTTGATGATTTTTATTGGAAAGATTACTCCTCCTCTCCTTAAGTTCTTCCTCCTCCTGTCATGTGTGTTTGAAAAAGACTGCACTTTTGAAACAAAATTTTCAAAAAAAAAAAAAAATCGTAAAACCC
>MDSZ01210582.1_pt1 | contig 13332 bp, 7 predicted proteins | sample 811201 | NCBI WGS metagenome assembly MDSZ01 (sample SAMN05326647, study PRJNA326480) | marine metagenome | isolation source: seawater | place: Indian Ocean: North | collected 2010
AAAACTAACTCCAAATGGTTATAAAGTAGTAAAATGCCCTCCTGCTACTTGGGCATTAATTCAAGACGCTTACACTTTACTAAAAGAAAAATCTCAGCCAGAAGAATTTCAAGGTAAAGAACAGTTTATCCCAACAGGAGATACAGAGCTTTTTTCTTTCGACCATCTCCCATACATAAGGTCTTTAATACACACCCAGCTTCAGCCAATACACGAAGATTTTGCACGACAAAAAATCACTCCTTCTTTTATATATGGTATTAGGTCATACAAAAAAGGCTCAACTTTAGCTACACATACCGACAGAATAGCAACACATCATGTATCTTCAATCATAATTGTTGATAAAGATTTAAAGTGCGGTTGTCAACATAAAGATTTTGGTGATGATTGGGCGTTAGATATACAAGACCATAATGGAGACTGGCGTAAGGTTTATGCCAATCCTGGAGAAATGATATTGTATGAGTCGGCTCGATGTGCACACGGAAGGGTTGACGCTTTTCAGGGGACATATTTTAGAAACTTTTATGTCCACTATCAGCTTGCATGATTACTATTCCTGTAGCGGTAGCTATTCCGTTTTTTGAAAAACAAATATCTTTTTTTCAATATCAACACAAAGAGGTTTATGGTCAAGACGCTTTTAATAAAGCGTACATTCCTATAGTAAGGTATAATCATTTTAATGAAGCCTCTAAGTTTGATGTAGAGTGGAATATGTCGTTGCCATACAAAATGGTAAACTCTGTTTATGATTACATAAAAAGCGACAAACAGTGGCATATTCCCATAAACGTATTTATTGCGGCCAAACAATTGCTTTATTTGTTTCAAGATGAAGATGTAATAGAAATAATTGATTCCGACTTAGTCCACTTAAAACCTTATCCTAAAATTTACGACCACTTAGATTATGATGTAGTTTTAGTAGACGCAACATATGAGAAGTGGCATATGCATATTTCAAAACCTGACTCTTTAAACAGAAAAGTTATAAAAGAATATTTAACTCATAATGAAGAGGGGTATATTAACGGGGGATTTAATGTTATAGCTAGAGTTAAAACTATAAAAAAAATTATAGATGATATAATTATTTATTCATGTAATGTAACAGAAAAAGAAAAAGGAAATCAACACTCTTGGTGGTGTGCAATGTATGGGTTAAATATAGCCTGTCACAATCACAAATTAAAAATGATAGATATAAAAAACTGTTATTATCCTGGAGTTAATAATTTAGAAGAAAATCATTACATAGCTCATTATAGTTGTGACCCTCTTTTTGATAAACACAAAATGCATAAATTAGACCCTTCAACATTTCCAAATAATTCTTTTTATAACCAAGCTAAAAAATGGTTGGCCCAAACATCAAAAAAAAAGATATAACATATTAATTTGTAAATTTGCAATAAACATAATTATATGAACGGCTGGAAATTTACGGCAGGAGCAGCAAGTATTGTAGGCGTTCCAGCTGTAGGATATAATAAGGGAGCTTTAACAGATTGCCCAAGCTCTGCAAGTATGGGAAGTGGGTTTACTCCAACAACTCTTACAACAAATTTACCAGGGTTTGGATGTTATAATTCTATTTCAGGAGGAGGCGGAACAGCCTCTACTATTGGCTTTGCCTTAAATGGAAGCGGAACAGCTTCTAACCTATCATTAGCTAGGTTTTATTATACACCATCTACAGGGATTACTACTGCAGCGTTCATGATTTCTTCATCCCAATCAAATCCAGGTACTGGAACGGTTGGCGGCACTATAACAGGAGATGACGGTTCTTCAGGAACCTGGAATGTAAATTATGTCAAACAAACATCTCCGTTTTTTGATGATAATGGTTTCGGTAGTTCTTACGAGCCTTTGTCTATAGGTACGGTAACATTGAATGGGTTAACATTAACCAATGGAGTTACTTACGATTTAATAACTAGCGGCAGCCCTGCACCTGTTCCTGTTCCAACGCCAATTACTATTCCTGATTATTGTTTTTCAGCTACTAACAATGTATCGTTTCAAAGTATACTTGGAGTTAACTCCTATGTTTTTAATAACAACTATGGCGTATATGGTTCTTCGACAGGAACTTTTGTTTTTAACTCAATACCCTCTACTCATCCGATTGCTTTTCAAAACAGCGGAAAAACAACTTTAATATCTTACACAGGGCAGTACAGCATTGGCACAAAAACTGGATTAGACGGGAACACTTATGAATATTTTTATGGAGATGTAACTGTAAATGTAAGCGGGGATTTTGGCACAATAAGTTATGAGTGTTATTATCATGGATATATGGGCGGACAAAACAATTATGTTTACAACGCTCAAACTTGTCCACCATTAGGGCCTCCCATAATACCACCAGTTGAAGACCCTAGCAAAAAATACACTTTGAGCTACAGCGATGGGGTAAAAGGATGGCCTTCTTTTTACTCTTACAATCCTGATATGATGATTGGAATGAATAATTATTTTTATTCTTTTAAAAGAGGCCAATTATATAGTCACAACACTAATTCAATACGAAACAATTATTATGGTGTTCAATATAATTCTCAGATGACATCAGTATTCAACGATAATGCTTTAGAAAATAAAGTATTTAAAACAATAAATTTAGAAAGTGATACAGCTTGGTCAGCATCCTTATCTACTGATATACAAAGCGGAGGGACTATAGACAGCACTTGGTTTGAAAAGAAAGAAGGAGCATGGTTTGCTTATGTGAGAGCAACGGGAGCGAGCCCAGCTGATGCTTCAGAGTATCCTATGCGTTCAGTAAACGGAATAGGAAAGTGCAGTTTTAACGCTGTAGATGGAACTAACACACAGATTGGGTTCAGCACATCACCTCAAGTTGTCATTGGAGGAGATATTAGTATAGGAGATATGGTATATTTTTCTTTACCTCCTTACACTACCCTTCAATTAGCGGGACAGCTTACTTCTATTAATGTAGATTTAAGCCAGGCTTTGAATACTATCGTAATACAAAACAACATCACCAATGCAGTTGCTATTACTGCTCAAGACGCTTACATTGCATATATTAAAGACCAGCAAGCAGAATCTCACGGAATGCTGGGTCATTATTGTTTATTCACTCTTACCAATACAGAGACAACTGCCACTGAACTACTGGCTGTTGAGTCGGAAGCGATGAAAAGCTATCCTTAAAATTATTATCTTTGTAGTTAAATGAATTTTAATATAATCCAACTTGATGAGTCTCATTATGATGAGATTTTGGTTGATTGGTGGAAAGACTGGGGATGGGTTCCTCCATTAAAAGATTTTCTTCCAGACAACGGTAAAGGCGGTTTAATAATATATGATGAAGAAACTCCTGTATGTGCAGGATTTATATATATGACAAATTCAAAGGTTTCCTGGATAGATTGGATTATTTCCAATAAAGATTATAGTAAAAAGCCTAATAGACAACACGCCATATCTTTATTGATTCATACCCTTACTCAAATGGCAAAAAATACAGGAAGCGTTTTTGCTTACGCACTGCTCAAACACAAAGGTCTAATATCGGTGTACGAGCAGGAGGGGTATATAGCAGGAGACCAGTATACAAAAGAAATGATAAAAATATTATAGTATGGCGGCACTTACAACAATTGCAACTGCAGCAGGACTTGCAACAACTGCTGTTAGCGCGGGAAAATCTTTTATTCAAGCTAATAAACAAAAAAAACTTCAGCAAAAAGCAGAACAAGAAGCTGATAAGGCTATGATGGCTGCTAGAAAAAAGTTTGATGTAAACTACGCTGAAGGACTTTCTCTACAAAAAGAGGTTTTTGAGCGTGCAAGAGAAAATATGCTACGAAGTGGGGAGCAGGCTATAACAGCCGCCCAAGAATCAGACCCTAGATTATTAGCTTCTGTTACAGGAAGGGTTCAAGAAGCTCAACAAAAAGGACAGCGCGAAATAGCCACTACACAAGCAGACCGACTACTAGAGTTACAAAAATTAACAGCTGCAGGAGAAGAAAAAAGACAAATGCGATTAGCTGGTTTAGATTTGGAGGAAGCTCAAGGTGCTCAAATGGCTGCCAGAGATGCTGAAGAGGCTCAGGCCGCAGCTCTAAAACAAGGCTTTGAAAGTGTAGGCAGTTTTATTAAACAAGCAGGTGTGGCAACTCCTTTATTTGGTAAAACAGGAGGAGCCAGGCAATTAGCTAGGGCTGAACGAATTGGGGCTAGAAGAGGTATGAGTGCAGCTGATATTCAACAATCACTAGCAGACAGAGGAACGGTCGGTGGCGTTGACGTTTCACAAGTTGGAGGCATGAATAGGCAAGAGTTTCAAGATTTTATGGGCCAGCAAGATAGAGCTTTTGGTAGACAAATGAGACAAGACTTGGAATTGCAGTCAGAATTTAATCCTTTTAACATATTTTAAATGGCTACTTACTACAAATATGCTGAGCGCAATGCAGCAAGTCAAGTAGACTGGTCGGCAATTGGAGCTTCGATAAGCAAAACCCTTATAGATGAAGCTGACAGAAGAGAAAAAGCAAAACAAGAAATTGCAGACGCTTCTAATAAAGATGCAGAAACGTTATCTAATGCTCCTTTAGGAGAATCACAAGACTTAAACGATTACACTTTAGATTTTGCAAGTAATGCAGAACAGTTTAGACTTATGCAAGACCGTCTATTAAGGAGTGGTCAATTAAAATTAAGAGATTATAATATAGGCAGACAAAACTTAAGGGCTGGTACTAATCAAATGTTTAATCTAGCAAAAGAATATCAGAGTGAATATGCCGCAAAAATGGAGCGTATGAAAAAGGAAGAGTCTCAAGATTTAGAGTCTCATTTGATGGGTACAGTTGAGGGCTTTAGTAATTTTACACGAACAGGGGCTTATATAGACCCCAATACAGGCAAAGTTTCGGTAGGTAAAAAAACACAAAAAACAATGCCTGACGGGACAATAGTTTATCAAATGAGTGATAACCCTAATGATTTTGCCTCTATAAATAGTTTAAGGAACAGAATAAAAAGCCAGTACGACAGGTTTGACGTAGATGCAGCTCTTAAAAAAGATGTAGATAATTTAGGTGCTAGAATAGAGGTAATGATGAAAGGAGGAGTAAAAACTCTTGAAGACGCTAAACAAGATGTAAACTACGAAAAAACTAGAGACACTTTTATTGATTCATATCTTACTAACCCTGATAATATTACATCTATTCTAACAAATTATTTAGGCGCTGTTATAGACGAAAATGGAATGCCTGGAGAATCCTTTACATTTACTGATGATAAAACTGAAGCAGAATCAAGCGACCGATTTATTCTTTTAAAAACCAATGAGAATACAGGTAGAATAGAAGGAGATTTTTCTACCAAGAATGGTGAAAAACAATTAGATATGGTTAAAAAAGCTCTACGCACACAGTTTGATTCTATGATTGATGTCAAAGAAACCGCCATGCCTATTGAGAAACCTAGGCAACTAAGTTATACAGAAAGACGTAGAGGTAGTCAGGTTAAATCAGTAATAGATAATATTAGTAAACTGTGGTATGGAAACCAAAAAGAAATTGAAGCAGCTAGTAGAAGTTTAACTTCTTTAGTTCCAGCGATAGTTGGTATTGATGTTAAAGACAACGAGGTTATCATAGAGAAAATTGACAAAGACGGAACTGTAACTCAAAAAGGTAAAGGTGCAAGATACAAAACCTCTTATCCTAGGGAAACTTTTGATTTGTTTATAGAGTCTATTTCTGCTGAACTGGGAGGAGAAGTAAACTCTGCTGAAGCTATTAAAATAGCCAGAAGAAGCTTGCCAAAAGGAAGAGAAGAAAAAGGAGATACAGGCGCATTTGATATACCTAAACAGAAAAGTCTAGCACAAAATTTTAGTGACTATATAACTCAATATTTTACCGTAACAAACCCACTAAACGAAGATGAAGATGAAGCTGAATCTCAAGTTCGAGCTTTTCTTTTACCGTTTGGAGATTTTACAGTTGACCATACAAATTTTGATGGTAGCGATAAGCTAAAAATTAGTTTAGGTGAGGGTAGTCGCAAAATACAAACTACAATAGACTTATCAGAAAATAATAGGGTAGGTCAGTTAAAGTCGTTTTTAGTAAACAATTTAGCTTTTTTCCAAGAAGCTGCAAGATTGCAAGAAAATGAGATGATAGAAAAATTAGCCGCCTCGCCTGAGCAGCAAACATCTAAAGTTAATTACGCTCAAAAATAGATATCTATGGATGAAGAAGTATTAAATGATTTGTTTGAAAGAGCAGTCTCACTAGGGTATACTAAATCCATAGAAGATTTTGCAACTTTGATAGCGACAGACCAAGAGGTACTTGAGGATAGTTATAGCTATGCTGTTGACAATGGATATCCAAAAAGTATTTATGATTTTTCAACGCTTGTAGGGGTAAAAAAAAAAGAAGATACGGAATTACCATTGGAAAGTGGTTTATTGGAGCCTACTACACTCCCTACGCTTCCTGAAAGCATTAATGTTGAGCAGATGCCTCAAACTGCATCTGTTACAAGTGAAGATTTAACGGTTGAATCGGGTTACGTAAGTCCCGACTTAAAGATGGACATCTTAGATTTAGCCATCCAATTACCTACCTTTAATTATAAAGAATTAAACCCAGAGGGTCAAAAGTATATAGACGATATTGCTTCTACTTATAACCTAACCAAAGACCAGGTTTTAGCTCAAGCACTAACAAAAAAAGTTGCTGTAAATAGGTCTGGTGTAACCGACTTATGGGCTAATTCTTTAAAAATGGATGAGGCTCGCATAATGGAGGGTATAGCAAGTATTCCCTCAGTAATCTATGAGGCAGCGGCCTTGGTGTCCGACCCAATTAATAGAGCTTTAGGCTTACCTGAAACCGACCTTAAAGCTTTTGAAGAGGCTTTAGGGGTAGATACAGTGTTAGAATCTCTTATTAAAGAACAGGAATATAGAGGAAAACAAGCGGAGCTTTTTAAACAAGGTAAAGGAATAGAAGGAGGTGTGTTTGATAATTTTGCAGAGGGTAATTTTGAGGATGGATTTATTTTATTAGGAGAAGGAATAGCAGGAAGCGCTGCAACAAGCATAGGTATAATGCTTGCTTCGGCATCAGGAGTTGGTCTTATTCCTTTGGCTGGAGGAGCAACCACAGTTTTGACTGGCCCAGAGCTAAGAGCGCAGAAAGAAAAGTTTCCCGAACAAAGCGATGCTGTAAATATGCTTAAAGCTGTAGGAATGGCGGGAGCTGAAATGTTTTTTACCACAATTAGCCAGGGAACATTAGGGAAAGTTTATAAAGATATTTTATTAAAAGAGGGAGTAAAGCAGGGCAGAAAAACTTTTAAAGAGGGATTAATTGGAATGTACGAGACCGCCTTAAAAAAATATGGCGCTGTTACAGCCTCTTTAGGGGAGGGTATAGAGGAAGTTGCTACACAAATAACACAAAACTTAATAGATGGAAGGCCTGTGTTTGAGGGAGTCGCAGATGCATTTCTAATAGGGTTTGGTTCTGGTGGTGTTTATGGAGCCCCTATTAATGCTGCCAAAGGATTTCAAGCTGTAAACGAAGCGGTAGCAAAAACAAAGATTAACAAAAAAATAAAACCCACTGAATTTTCTGATATAGTTCAGGTTTTTGAATCAGCTGAAACCAATGAGCTTCAGTTTGATTTAGCTAAAACTAAACGAGCAGATGCTATTCTTGTTAATGAGCTTAAAAGAAGAGTTGACAGAGGGGAAATGACACAAAAAGAGGCGGATAGAATACAAAAAAACTTTTTTGACACCTCAATAATTCAAGTAAAATTAGATAAAACCAATCTTAATCAAGAGCAAAAAATACAAGCAACTAATTTATTAAAAGAAAAAGAAGCTCTCACTCAAACTATAGAAGAGGTTGGCGACCCTAGTTTAACTGTAGCGCAACAAACAAGAGTTGATGAGATTAATGAAGAGCTCGCAAGCCTAAGTACTATTACAGAAACAATTAAAACAGATAAAGATGCCATTCAAGAGCAAAGCACAGAGGAGGTGGATGTACAGGAACAAGCCAGAGATGGCGAAGATGTGGGAACAGGAGACATCGTCATTGACGAAACTACCCGAGAGACTACACCCCAAGAAGAAGAGGTCGGTGTTGAAGACACAGAGACTGAGGAGGAGGTTAGCGTAGAAGAGGTTGAAGACCTTGAATATGCGCTAGGAATACCAAAGAAAAAAGACCTAAAGGATAAGAAAGAGATTACCCAAGAACAAGCTTTAAAAAATTTAAGAGAAAAACAAAAAGCTCTTAGAGATTTAGAAGCACAAATAAACCCAGATGGGCCAGGAAGTCCAAGTTCAATTGCTTTAAATGATGCGAGGAGGGATGTTGATGATGCTAAAGCAGAATTATCTAAATTAATAAAACCCCCAATAGCGGAACAAGTCACAGAAGAACAAGTTACAGAAGAAACCCCTGGAACAGTTGAAAGGTTCTTTGGCGAGACTATAGAGGAGACCACAGAAAAAGTATCAGATAACTTGGTAGTTAACAGAAAAGAAGCGCCAGCTGATAAAACTTCAGAGCAGCTTAAAAGGGAACAATCTGTCCTTCGTATAGCAACTACAGCGGCTAAAGCTATTTCTAAGCTTTTGCCTAATACAAGAATAGTTATACACGACTCCACTACAGACTTTCAAAACTTTGTTAGTGACGCTCAAGCTGAATCAGAGTTTAATCCAAGTGAAAATGTAATCCATGTAGACTTGTCTAAGGCCACAGAAATAACTGTACCACACGAAGTGTTTCATGCGGTGTTTCTAAACAAAGTTAAAACAGATAACAGAGCCACGCGACAAGCAGACTTGTTGGTTAAAAAACTAAAAGGAAATGTGCCTAAAAAAGTACAGCAAGAGATAGATGCTTTTGTTGCTAAATATGAAGGAGCTCCCGAAGTTCAAAATGAAGAGCGGTTGGCTGAGCTCATGGGTATATTAGCAAGAGATTATACAAACTTAGAAGCGCCTGCACAAAACTTTATCAAAACATTCTTAAAAACCTTAGCCAGAGCATTTGGTTTAAGAGATATTGAAAGCAGTTTTAATTCTGAAAATGATGTAGTAAAACTACTTCAGACTTTAGCTAGAAAAGTAAAAACTGGTGAAGAAATAACAGATGTAGATGTAGAAATATTAGAAGAAGGAACAGAAGCAACAGCAACACCTAGACAAAGAAAAGCAACAGTAGAGCAGGTGGCTCAGCAATACAACATGGACAATCAAGGGTTTATTCCCAAAACAGCAAACCTTTCACAGCTACGCAGGGCGGTAGAGCCATTTGGTTTAGGAGCTCAAAGAGCGAGGGTTGACCAGTTTGGAAGAGGCGGAGGATTGTTTTTGACTCGTAATGGTAGAAAATTTAATCCTTTTGCTGCCACGCCACGAAGAAGGGTTGCTCCAATAGAAGCACAAGATTTAACTATAGAAGGAATCATAAAGGCTGGTAGAGAACAGGGCTTTAGTGACCCAGCTATTCGTGCTGTTCTAAAAGGAAGAGGCTTTAAAGCAAGCGAAATAAATCCAGCTATGGAACTGGCTCTAGGAAAAAATGAAGTGTTACCAGCTGCTTTTCAAAATATAGAGCAAGGAGCTCAAGAAGGACTAAAGTTGTTTAGAAACCTCCAATCTAAACTTAAAGAATATACAACTCAAGCTGAAAGAACTAAAGCAGAAACCAGAGCAAAAGCTTTAGAACTCCTTCAAGAGACTGAAGTGTATCAAGCATTGCCTGAAATATCTCAAAATGAATTGGTCTTAGCTCTAGATAGCTCTATAGGTACAAGGGCAAATAGAGCTGTTCAACAAGAGATAAGTAAAATAAAGAAAGCAGTTAGAGGATATAAAAAAGGGATAGCTGATTTGAGAAAAGCTCAAATAGAACTTAAAAATTTTATTAGAAACATATTGCCAGTTTCTAAAACATATACTCAAGCCGACATAGCTAGAAATATCGCTATAATTTCAAACGTAAAATCTAAACAGGATTTGCCTGCAGCAGTAGAAAAAGTTTTAAAAAATGTAGAAACTAAAAGAGATAGGCTAAAAAAGTCTTTGATTAAAAGAATATTGACCTCGGCAAAAAAGAAAGCCAAAGCAAGAATAGGTATAAGTAGAAAAGTAAAAGCAAAAGGATTAGATGTTAGAGGTCAGCAATTCTTTAAAAGTGCAGTAGAAATATTAGAAAACATTTTGCTAAACCAAGTGGGGCAAGTGCAAACTTCTATAGATGAACTTGCTAATAAAATAGATGCCACACAAACCACTGACCAGGTGATAGATAGTGTGTTTGAAAAAGATACTAGAGGAGAAAAACTATCCACTCAAGAAACAAAATTAATAGATTACATATTAGCAAGAAATTTATTTTCTGAAATTAACACTATGTCTTTGGAAGATGTTCAGCAACTAGAAGAAACTTTAAATCAAATAACAAAAGAATCTATTTCAAAATTAAAACAAGACAGACAATTAGTTGCAGAAGAAAACCGCAAAATAAAAGACGAAGTAAACGAAGCTATAGCTTCTAACTACGAAGTTCTTACAGAAACAGATAGTGAAGGTAATGTAGTTTTTAAAGATAAAGAAGTTCTAGACGAAGAACAAAAAGAGGTATGGGATTCGTTTAGAAAATTCAAAATATGGGATGGTATTAAAAAAATGAGTAAGTATTATCAGTTTACAGGAGTTCCTGTTATATATGATTACTTTAGAAAAAAGCTTGCTCATTTAGGAAGCCTTACGAAAATATTAGATAAATATCAAGAGGGATTTTTTTACAAAAACATTTACGATAAATTAAATGTGATGAGTGAAAATGCTTTGAGAGGTATATACAATCAAAAAGACATACTGGACGACTTGGCGAACAGCATACCAGGAATAACTAAGGGGTATAGAGAAATATCAGAAAAGCTTTTTAAAGGGCCAATTGTAATTGAAAGAACAGTAGACGGAAAGAAAAGAAAAAGAACTTTTTCCGCTAACGAACTGTTAAGAATTTATGCTTTAAGTTTAAATGAAGTTCAAAGAGAAAAGCTAAAAAGCGATGGCTTTGATGATAAAGTACTAAGTAGAATTGAAAAAGAACTAGGGCCAGAGCTCACCGCTTTTGCAGACAATGTAGTGGAATATTTAAGCACATCTTATTTTGAATCTGTAAATGATGTTTATTCAAGTTTAAATTTTACAAACCTAGGTTATGTAGAAAATTATTTTCCTACCAGGACAAAAACTAAACTTGATAGCACGCTTCTTGAAGACGGAAACTTTAATGCAATATTTGGAGCTGAAAACTCTCCCGCTTTAAAAGCACGAACTGATTTAAAAAGCAAAATTGTTATTGACGAAGGAGATACTTTTACTTCTGTTTTAGATAACCACATTGAATCTATGGAGAGATTTAAATCTTATGCTAAAGGAGTAAGACAAATGAATGCTATATTTAATGCTGAAGGAGTTCAATCTCTTCTATACGTTACAGGTCTTAGAGACTTAATAAAGCAGTCTATTAATTTTGAGGTAAATCCTGATTATGGATATTCTAATATGCCTAATACAATTATTAGTAAATTAAATACAAAGTTTACATCTTTTGCTTTAGCCTTTAGAGTAATTCAAATAGCAAAACAAGCAACTTCTTTTATAAATGCTTTTGAAAAATATCAGTTTAGACCAGGTAAGTCCACCCCTGTTTTAGACACACTAGGGTTCTTAGCAGATTTATCAGTAGTTATAGCCACGCTACCTAAACAAATTAAAAAAGCTTATAAATTATCTGCAACCTTTAGGGACAGAATAGAAAAAGGACTAGGCGGAGATGTGGTTGGGCTGGAATCTGGAGCTAAATTAAAGGCGCTTCCTAAAGACTCTCCTTTAATAAGTAAAGCGAGGCAAGCTTTTAGAACTGCTGGAGCAGCCCCTACTGTCTTAGGAGATGTTATTGGTGTAATGGGATACATGGTTAATTACAACAGAAATATTAAGAATGGAATGAGTGAAAAAGAAGCGTTAAAAGTTTTTAACGATTATAATGCAACTCAACAAAGTCGGAGAAACACTGATAAAATTCCTCTGCAACGAAGTAAAAACGAGTTGACCAGAGCTTTTACAATGTTTGGAAGCACGCTTTTTTTGCAAATAAACAAGGTGGCTATAGCGCAAGCTGCAATTATGAGTAAAGCTAAAGCTGGAAAATTTAAACAAATAAAAGCAGAAGAATTAAGGGCATTTGCTTTAAACTTAGGAGTGGCTAATGCATTGTTTGTTTTAACAGCTAACATAGCAAGGTTAATAAATGGGGATGATGAAGACAAAGAAGAAGTTTTAAGGGAGGTTAACAAAGCTTTAGTAGGCGCAAATTTGATTTATCAAGTTCCACTTCTTGGGGCTGCGGCAGAAAGTATGGTAGCGCGATATGAAGGTAAAAGCGGAAGGTATGCCTCATCAGTTGTCAATCCTTATATATCAATTTTCAGAAAGGTAAATAGATATTACGAAACTATAGGTGCTGAGGGAGCAGTAATACCATTAATTGAATTAGGCTTAGGAGCTCAAATAGACCCCTTAGTTGGTTTGTATAATGCTTTTGAAGGTATGGGTACTTTTGAAGAAGATGATATGTATGACATTTTAGGTATTAGTCCATCATATAGACCTAGAAAGAGACCTAAACCCAAGGCTCCACCTAAAGTAGAATTTTAAATAACATATAAATAAGTATACAGTTAAATAAAATTACTAAAGCAAACTCTTGTTTAGGCTCTAACATATTTAAAATTTCTTTTATTACTGAACGAAAGTGTAAGCTCTCCAGTTGCTTTATCCCAAAAAGTTTCTCCTTTTAGTTCTTCTATAGAACTGTATATTATAGCATCAATGCACGCCCAAATTATTACACCTTTAATTCTTTTATCACGAAGCTTAATAATTTTTCTTGCTTCTACTGTAAGAGGGTAAGCGCTAGATAAAGGATTGTCTAAAACCTTTACTTCTACATATGATATAGCGTTATTGTTTTCATCTTTAATTCTAAAATCAACATCGTTATATCCAAGCTTTTGGTATTTATCTCCTCCTCGTGTATTAAGATATAAATCTATTGCCCATTTTTTTTTGGGCAATTGTTGGTCTACTTCAAACATTATTAATATATTTACAGTATTGTTTTTTCCAGCCAATAGTTGAAAGCATTACGCCGATTCTGTTGGCTTTTTTCATAAATCCATCATACAGTTAAAAGCAGTATGGCCCCCTAA
>MDSZ01119650.1_pt1 | contig 13331 bp, 14 predicted proteins | sample 811201 | NCBI WGS metagenome assembly MDSZ01 (sample SAMN05326647, study PRJNA326480) | marine metagenome | isolation source: seawater | place: Indian Ocean: North | collected 2010
AGAAAAAGGTAGTAATTACTTATTGAAAGAGTTTCCTAATGAAAAAACATATCAAGAGTCTAAAGAAAAAATTGAAGAACTATAATCCAAAATTTAAAGAAGAATGTGGTGTATTTGGTATTAGTAATGCCAAAGATGCTTCTGCTTTAACTGCTTTAGGGCTTCATGCCCTTCAACATAGAGGTCAAGAAGGCTGTGGAATAGTAACATTTGATGGAAATCATTACTTTTCTGAAAAAAGGTTTGGGTTAGTTGGCGACAACTTTAATAAAGAAAAAGTTTTAAAAAAATTACAAGGAAATTATGCAATAGGTCATAATAGATACAGCACAACAGGAGAAAACACTTTAAGGAACATTCAACCTTTTTTTGCTGATACCAATGCTGGAGGTATTGGTGTTGCTCATAATGGTAATTTAACTAATTCTATCTTACTAAGAAATAAATTAGTTGAAGAAGGAGCAATTTTTTATACAACATCAGATACTGAAACTATTGTACAATTAATTGCAAAATCAAAAAGAAAAAAAACAATTGATAAAATTGTTGATGCTATTTTTCAAATTCAAGGAGGATATGCTTTAGTAATGTTAACTCAAACTTCGTTAATTGGAGTTAGAGACCCATATGGCATTAGACCATTGGTCATAGGAAAATTAAATAATAGTTATGTTCTGGCATCAGAAACTTGTGCTTTGGACATAATTGGAGCAAAGTTTATTAGAGAAGTTGAAAATGGAGAAATTGTTTTAATTGATAATGATGAACTAAAAAGTATTAAGCCTTTTCCGCCAAAAAAAATAAGACCTTGTGTCTTTGAATATATTTATTTTTCAAGACCTGATAGTATTTTAAATGGTATAAGTGCTTATGAGCATCGTAAAAATCTTGGTGTAGAACTTGCGAAAGAAAATAATTTAGAAGCAGATATAGTCGTTCCTGTGCCAGACTCAGGAAATGCAGCTGCGCTTGGCTTTGCGCAGCATCTTGGCATTAAATTTGAATTAGGTCTTATTAGAAATCATTATGTTGGAAGAACTTTTATTGAACCAAGTCAAAAAATAAGGAGTTTAGGAGTAAAATTGAAATTAAATGCTAATAAATCTACCATCAAAGGTAAAAAGATAATCCTAATTGATGACTCTCTTGTTCGAGGTACTACCTCTCATAAAATAATTAAAATGTTGCATGACGCGGGAGCTAGGGAGGTCCATGTTAAAATTGCATGTCCTGAGATAAAATTTCCAGATTTTTATGGAGTAGATACACCAACAAAAAAAGAATTGTTAGCTGCAAACAAATCAAATGATGAAATTTGTAAATATATTGGTGCTAAATCTTTAAATTTTTTATCCTTAGGAGGATTATACAAAGCCATTGGGTTTGACAGAAGAAATGACAATTATCCCCAGTTGACAGATCATTATTTTACTGGAGATTACCCTGTAGAACCAATTGATGAACTTGGTGATAATAAAATCACTCAATTATCCTTACTAAGCACAAGATCAAATAATTAAATGAAAACTGTAAATTTCACTAAAATGAAAAATGGAACTAAAGAAGAATACTTATTATTAGATGAATATGAGCAAGAATATATTAAAGGTACAGCAGATAGAATTTTAAAATTCATGAAAGGACTAACTCAAACTTTAGAAGGTTATAAAATTACAAGACTAGAACATTCTCTTCAAACTGCAACAAGAGCTTACAATGACAAAGCAGATGAAGAAATGGTTGTTGCAGCTTTATTACATGATATTGGAGATGAGCTAGCGCCATTAAATCATTCAGAATATGCTGCTGCTGTTCTCAAACCTTATGTTAGTGAAAAAACTCATTGGATTATTGAAAAACATGGTGAGTTTCAAATGTATTATTATGCGCATCATTTAGGAAAAAATAAAGATCAGAGAGACAAATATAAAGATCATAAATATTATAAAGATGCAGTCAACTTTTGTGAAAAATGGGACCAAGCCTCATTTGATCCAAATTTTCAAAGTATGAGTTTGGAAGATTTTAGTCCAATGGTAAAAAGAATATTTTCTAGAAAGCCATATTCTTTACTTTAAATTCTAAAATAAAGTACTATTTAAGGTCTTATGATTAATACTAAAGATGCAATAATTAATTATTTCGAATCTGGCATCAAAAATACAAAAGATTTCAAAATAGGTATAGAACATGAAAAATTTTTATTTAATAAACATGATTATAAAAGGATTGATTATATTAAAATAAAAGAAATGTTTTCAGTCTTGCTAGAATTTGGTTGGAATCCAATCCTAGAAAAAGGGAACGTAATCGGATTAAATAAAGGTGGGAAAAATATTACACTAGAACCTGGAAATCAAATAGAGCTATCAGGAGAGAAACTTAATAATATTCATGAAGCTTGCGCTGAATCTTATGATTACTTATTCGAATTAAAACAAGTTACAAAAAAACTTGATATAAGTATTGTAAGCGCTGGTTTTGATCCAATATCAAAACTTGAGGAAATTCCCAACAATCCAAAACAAAGATACAAACTTATGAACAAAGATATGCCCTTAGGAGGCAAATTAAGTTTAGATATGATGTATCGTACCTGCGGTACACAATTAAATATCGATTATAATTCTGAAGATGATTTTATAAAAAAATTTAAAATCATTAATTCAATTGTTCCAATTTCAATTGCTTTATTTGCAAATTCCTCAATTGTAGAAAAGAAAAAAAGTAATTATCTATCTTATCGTTCAAAAGTTTGGCAAAACACTTCTCGAGGAGGACTGCCAAAACTATTTTTAGAAAACTTAGATTTTGAAAAATATGCAGAGTTTGCCATCAATTTTCCAATTTTATTTTTACAACATAAAGAAAAATATTTATCAGGACAAAAATACAAATTTAAAGACTTTATGAATGGAAAAATTGATGAAATAGATAATCGTCTACCTAATGAAAGTGATTTATCCATACATTTAAGCACTATTTTTACTGAAAATAGATTAAAGAAATATATTGAACTAAGATCAATGGATACTTGTGGTTGGGATTGTTTGTGTGCAGGTCCAGCTTTCTTTATTGGTTTATTATATGGAAATTTGGATGAAGTTTACGAGCTAATATCCAAATGGGATAAAAATAAAATAATTAATGCTTATCTTGAAGCTCCTCAGAAAGGTTTCAATACTCAATTAATGGGAAAGGATCTTCTTTATTGGTCTTCAACTCTACTAGAGATATCTAAAAAAGGATTAGAAAAAAGAGATATTCTCAATAAAAGTCAAAAGAATGAAACTTTATTTTTGAATCATTTACAAAAAGTGATTGATAATAAAACAACAAATGCAGAACATATGATAAGTAAATTTTCTAAAAATGAAGATTTAAATGAATTATATGATAAATAAAATTGTAGCGATTCAAGGAAATCATCCATCAAATCTTAATCCATTAACTGATACAAGTATTTTTTTAGCCAATGAAATTCAAAAAAAAAATTACAAGATTTTTTATTATGAACCTAAAAATTTATCAATAATAAACTCTGATGTTATTGCTAATGGTTTCTTTATCAAATTTAACTACAATGAAAAAAAAAAATTTAGGATACTAAAAAAACAAAAATTAAATCTAAATAAATGTAAATTTATTTTGATAAGACAAGATCCTCCATTCAACTTAGAATATATCTCAACAACGTTTATTCTGGATACAATTAAAAAAAATGTAAGAATAATCAATGATCCAACTTCTATAAGAAATATTTCTGAAAAATTATATTCAGTAAAATATCAAAGATTTATGCCATCTACTATTTTTACTAAAAATATTAATGAAATTAAAAAATTTAAAAAAAATCAAAAAAAAATTATTTTAAAACCCATACATAGTTTTGGTGGAAATGATATCTATTTAATTTCGAAATTTAATTCAAAATTAATAAAAAAGTTAATTAAAAAACATGGTCATATCATGTGTCAAAAATTTCTTCCTAAAATACATAAAGGAGATAAAAGAATATTCATTATAAATGGGAAAGTTGTTGGTGCTATATCAAGAGTTCCCAAAAATGGCTCTTTTTTAAGCAATCTAAGCAAAGGTGGTAAAGCAATAAATATCAAAATTACATCAGTAGAAAAAAAAATATCAAAAAAAATTGCTAATGATCTTAAAAAAGAAAATATTTTCTTTGCAGGAATTGATTTTATTGACGAAAAACTTAATGGTGATATTAATATTACATCTCCTACAGGATTAAAAACCCTCTTTGATCTATCAAAAATTAATCTAGCAAAAACTTTTTGGAAAGAATTAAAAGCGTGAAAAATTTTACTGATCAACAAAAAGGTTCTTTAATGGCTTTTGTCGCTGTAATGTTCATCACGCCCGACTCACTATTTATAAGACTTTCAAATGTTGATACATGGGGATTAGTTTTTTACAGAGGTATAATTCCGTTTTTTACAGTTTTTTTTGGAATGTTACTAATTTATAAATTAAGTTTTTTTAAAATTCTTTTTAATAGTGGCTATCATGGACTGATATACATCGGGACATTTAGCTTAACAAATATTACTTTTGTAGTTTCAATTCAAAATACTAATGTAGCTAACACTTTAGTTATGATTGCTACAGCACCAATGTTGTCAGCGATTCTTGGAGCAATATTTCTGAAAGAACCACCAGATAAAAAAACATGGATTTCAATAATAATTACTTTTTGTGCTGTCCTTTATATATTTTTCGATTCTTTAAAGTTAGGGAATTTTTTTGGAGATATTCTTGGATTTGTTACTGCAGTTGGATTAGCGGTTGGTGCCGTCACTATAAGGTCAGCAAAATCAAAAAATTTAGTACCAGCTGCGGTAGTTGGTAAATTGTTTGTAGCAACTTTTGCTTTATTTTTTATTGAGAGCTTTGTTCTTGTCGATCAAGATCTTTTAATAATTCCTATGATGTGTATTCTTTGTGTTGCAATACCTTTCGTATTAGTGACTATAGCACCAAGGTTCATTCCAGCTGCTGAGGTAAACCTTTTTTTTTTATTAGAGACTATTATAGGTCCAATTTGGGTTTGGTTTATAATAAAAGAGCAACCAAGTATAGAAACTTTACAAGGTGGTGTCATTATCATTGCTACTATTGCAGTACACTCATTTTTGAAGCTCAAAAATTCTTAAGCTTGTCACATTTAAGACTTGATTTAATATTAGACCGCGAATACTTACTTCGATTTTATGAATAAAGTTTTAAAAAATTCTTGGGCACTGTTTTTAGGAATGGGTTTCATAATGATGGCTTATGGATTCCAAGGCTCTCTTCTTGGTGTAAGAGCAGTACAAGAAGAATTTAGTTTGACTGCTACTGGATTTATGATGTCTGGTTATTTTGTTGGATATTTTATCGGTGCTGCTACTATTCCAAACGTAATTTCAAGAGTAGGTCATATTAGAGTTTTTGCTGCTTTTGCTTCGTTAGCCTCTTTAGTAATTTTAATACATTCGATTATAATAAATCCATTTATATGGTTCCTACTAAGATTGCTCACAGGAGTAAGTATGGTTTGTATCTATACTGTTGCTGAGAGTTGGTTAAATGATAGATCTAGTAACAAAAATAGAGGAAGTGTGCTCTCTATTTATATGGTTATCCTGTATGGATCAATGGGTATTGGAATGTTTTTACTAAATTTTAGCAGTCCTCAAAATTTTCAACCATTTATTCTAGTATCTGTAATCACTTCTGCTGCATTAATACCTATATTGCTAACTAAAAAAAAACCTCCTACTTTTAAAAAAATCAAAGTAATGACTTTAAAAGAACTTTATGAAGCTTCACCTTTCGGAATGGTGAGTTCTCTTTTTTATGGCACTATACAATCAGCATTATTTACTTTATTAGCTGTTTACGCTACATCGATGAATTTCACAATTTTAGAAATATCAATTGTAACCTTTCTCTTAGCAATTTCAGGTTCTTTAGCACAGTTTCCTATAGGTAAAATTTCTGACATTTATGACAGAAGAAGAGTTATTGTTTACGCAACTTTCGGAGCTGCAATTTTTGCAATTTTGTCTATTTTAGTTTCAAGGCAAATGTATTTACCAGATGGTCTGGCAACAAGTAAAACATGGTTTTATATTTTTTTTATTCTTTTTTCTTTTTGTAGTTTACCTATGTTCTCCTTAATTTTGGCACACACTAATGATTACATATCAAAAGACAAATTTGTAGCAGCTGGTGCGGGACTACAATTCGCATTTGGATTAGGTGCAATGAGTGGTCCTTTTTTATGTTCAATCTTTATGGATATCGTGGGATCTAATGGATTTTTCGTATTTCTTTTTATTTTTCATTCATTGATTGGATTATTTGGTATTTACAGAATGAAAATAAGACGAACAGTTGACAATCCTGACTCTCAATTTGTAGCTATGCCTCAGACTATTACACCAGCTGGTATTGAATTAAATCCGACAACAGAGCCTATAGAAGAACCTGAAAAAAACCCCGATGATTTGACAAAAAATATTTAATTTTTTAACTCTATCTAATAATTTATAAATCTTTTTATAATAATCACTTATAGGTTGTAACTCAAAATAGCCACTTATATTCTAATTTCAAATATTAGTATTTCTTGAAAAAAAATAAATTATTTGATCAAATAAATTTTTATAAAATTATGCCTAAGAAAAAAAAAAGAAAAGTTTCTAAAACTAAAAGCTCTGGAGGTCTTACCAGACTAGCTTCATTTACAACTAAATCAATTAGTTCAGCCATAGTTAGCTACAAAAAAAGTCAGGAACAAAAAAAGATTAAAGAAATTAAATTTAAAAAACTTCAAGAAAACAATCAGATTGCTAAAGATAAAAAGGAACTTAGAGCTAAAGAAGATCAAATTAAAAAAGAACAAGACAAATTGAGGTTAAGAGAAGATGATTTTAAAGCAAGAGAAAAAGAAATAAAGCTTAAAGAAGAAAAACAAAAAAATGAAGATGAAAGACTAAAAAGAAAAGATGAAATTTTGAATTCTTTATCATCAGATTTAAGGGCTAAAGAAAAAGACCTTAAATTAAAAGAAGATGAATTAAATAGAAAAAATATAGACTTAAAAGCAAGAGAAGAAGAACAAACAAATAAAGAGCTTAAAGAAGAAAGAAGAAAAAACAGAGCTTTAAAAGTTTTAAAGGAAGAAGAGGATAAAAGAAGACAACTTGAATATATTAAACTAAAAGAATGGGAAGAAAAATTTGACGAAGAGCAAAGAATTATAGAAGCAAAAGAAAAGTTAAGAGAACAGAAATTAATGCAAAAAGAATTTAATCAACAATATAGCATTAATGAAAAAAAAGGTAATGTTGATAAAGACTTTAAAACAAGATTAGAAAGTTTTGATGTTGACAAAACATCAGAGAATTAATCTAAGACTTTTATTTTATCTCCTATAGTTATTTTTGAAGAAGTTAAGATCTGACACCTCAATCCTCCTTTTCTCAAAAATTCTTTTAGGATATTTTCCTGGTCAAGCATTTCAGTTAAGTGTCTACAAGGTCTACACAAATCAATCCCCTCGAGTTTAACATTTCCAATTAGTATTTGTTTTCCAACTAAATCATTTAAACGAATACCTTTTGTTATTATATTCCTTCTAAAGTCAACATAATTAATATTCAAACCATATTTTAAATTATAGTAATCAATATTTTCTGATTCTATTAAAGATAATTGACAATAAGGATCATTAAAATCCTTAAAGTGTCTATCTCCAATTATTCCCTTGTTAAAAACTACATCAATTTCTTTAACCTCTTTTATCTTTAAATTATTTTGAGAAGAAATTCCTATTTTGAAAACTTTTGACATTGTTTAAACTATTATATCTTTATAATATCTTAAAAAAAATGAATAAAGAAAATAAAACTAAGTTATGGAAAATTATTCAAAACGCAGGAGATTATTTAATAGGACAATTGCCCGAGCATCCAAATCACCCTAAAGGAAGAAACCCTTATGCACATGTTGCTATATGTATAAGAGATAAATTCAATGCTAGTTATAAAGATATACCCGATGAAAAATTTAATGAGGTATTAAATTATATTGAATATTTAAAAAAAAATCCCAATTAATTTATCATTGTTTAGGAAAATAATCTTTTAATTCTCCTTCTCTAAATACGTCAGCTGTACAACAATGTAAGCCTCCACCAAATGCATATGCATCTCTTAGATCTACAGGTATAACTTCCATTCCAAACTTATCAAGTTGTTCCGCTTGATATTTTTCACTTTTTTCGACACAGACCGTTTTTGAATCTAGTACTAAAACATTCATAGATAACCAAACTGATGAATAACAAAGTGGGGGCGGTTCATTATGAGCAGGTTGTGCCGCATCAACTATTTCCCATCCATTATTTTCAAATAACTTTCTTTGCTCTTTTGGTAAACGTCTTTGAGGATTGTTGATAATTAATCCCTCTCTAATTGGGGTAAATGTTGCATCTATGTGGATTGGATATGGATCTCCAGGAAAATTTACTGCATGAACTCTATGATCCTTATAATGTCTCTTCAACCAATTAATACCTTTTAAATTTGTTGTAAATCCATGCTGAACTATCAAATCTTTACCAAATCTTAATACATCAGCAGCATCAAATAAAGGTTCCTCTTCAGTAGTTACAAAAAATTTTTTTTCTGTCCATTCCAATCTTTTTTGAACACCAATTCTATCTGATAAATAATCCTTACGATAATCAGCATCTGTAAGTCTTGGTTTTGGTGCAGACTCGTGCCTCATGTTTGGATCTGAATTATAATATTTTTTTAATAAGGGCCTATAACATAAATACTCAAACCATCTACATCTATAACTCATAGTAGCTTCTAAAATTTCAGAACCGACAGTAAGAAGTACATCTCTAGGAGGCATGCAGCCAAACATTGTCTCAGCAGTCCAATCTGGAGTGGAAGTTTTTTGATTAAAATCTATGGGAGTTGGTCTATCAACTTTAATTCCTTTTTTTTCAAGAATATTAGAAAAATCATCTAAGAGTTGATTAGCTTTATCAACTGTATCTTTGGTTCTTGGACCAAATTTTCCCCTCATATCTGATTCTTCTGGAACTTTTGCGTCTAAAGCAGGTTCAGGAGCTGGGATACAAGTTCCATCAGCTCTTCCTACTATAACATGCTTTAGAGGATCCCATTCATTCCAGCTATTAACAATTATATTATTCTTATTCATAAATTTTAAGATTTTATAATATTGTTCTCAGGGCCAAAAGGAAATTTAGTTATATTTTCAGCTCCATTTTTACCTATAACTAATATATCGTGTTCTCTATAACCTCCGGCACCTGGCATACCCTCAGGTATCATTATCATTGGTTCCATCGAAATAACCATATTCTCTTGTAATACAGTGTCTATGTCTTCTCTTAATTCTAAACCAGACTCTCTACCATAAAAATGTGAAAGAACTCCAAAAGAATGTCCATATCCAAAAGTTCTATATTGTAAATATCCAAGCTCTGCAAAAAGCTGATTTAACTCACTACAAATATCTGAACATTTCACTCCTGGTTTAATAAGCTCTAATCCTTTTTTATGTACTTTAATATTTGCTTCCCAAGCTTTTAGTGAGTCGTCATCAACTGAATTCAAAAAAAGTGTTCTTTCTAAAGCCGTATAATATCCTGATATCATAGGAAAAGCATTTAAAGATAAAATATCACCTGATAATAATTTTCTGTTTGTTTTGGGATTGTGTGCCCCATCAGTATTTATACCTGATTGAAACCATACCCATGTATCCATATATTCTGCGTTTGGATAAGCTTCTGCTATTTCTTTTTCCATTTTATCTCTACCAGAAATTGCAATCTCTAATTCTGTTGCACCCTCTTTAATATTTTTAACAATTTCCGCACCTCCAATATCAGCTATTCTTGCTCCGCTTCTAATTATTTCAATTTCCTCTTTTGATTTAATCATTCTTAATTTCATTAAATCTTTAGCAATATCCTTAAATAAAGAAAAAGTAAAAATTGAGTTAATCTTATCTTTCATTTCAATCGTTACATGGTCATTTTCAATACCGATATTTTTAGGAGGTTCTTCTCTTCCGATAATTGAAACTATAGCTTTTAAAAAATTATCTCTTTTCCAATCAGTGTAAATCACGTTATCACAATGAGATCTCCTCCAAGGTTTGCCTGCATCTATATTTGCTGAAATTGTAGAAATTTTTTTTTTTGTAACTATGCAACCATATGGTCTTCCAAAGGAACAATAAATAAAACCAGAATAATATGCAATATTATGCATTGATGTAAGAATTACCATATCAAGATTATTTTTTTCCATCACTTCTCTAAGGCAATCAACTCTTTTGTTATATTCTTTTTTTGAAAAAGGTAATTTAACTTTTTCACCGTTCTCTAATGAAAAAAAATCAGGTCTTTCCATAATCTCAATTAAGTGCAATATATCTTTTGTTCCATCTCATTATTAAACTATAATATACAAGCGAAACAAAAAGAAAAAATCCGCCAACAATTGTATTAGTAGATGGTATTTCATTAATACCAAATAAAGGTAACCAAACCCAAAAAATTCCACCTATTACCTCTGTTAATGAAAGAAGAGTTAATTCAGCTGCAGGAATGGCTTTTGATCCAATTGAATATAAAATAAGTCCAAGACATACAAGTGTACCATGAACTGAAAATAATGAACTATTATAGCTTGAAGCAAAAAAGTTAATATTTGAGGATAAAATAACTATAGTTGCAGTAATAAAACAAACTAAGCCAGCAATTGCTACTGTTGTAAATTTTGGAGTTTCTTTTCTCCATCGTAAGGTTACAGAAAAAATTGAAAAACCAATAGATGATGTAATCCCAAAAATAAAACCTATTAAAGAATTTTTTTCAGTATTTCCTGATGCCATTATTATTATACCAATTGTTGCAATAAAAATTGATACCCAAACATTAAAACTTATTCGTTCTTTTAAAAAAAGGAATGCTAATAAAGCTGTAAAAAATGGCATTGCAGCCAAACAAAGAAGAGTAATAGCTGCAGTAGTATTTGTTATTGAATAGATAAATGACATCATAGCTATTCCAAGTCCAGTGCCGCCAATTAAGCCAGACAAGCCAACTTTTTTATAGTTTTTATAAAAACCGATGCCCTCCTCAAAATATAAATACAAATTAAGTAATATAAAAATTGTTAAACCTCTTCCAAAAATGTACTGCCAAGGAACTAGGTTTGGATTATCCATGTATCTAACTACTAAAGGACCAAAAGACCAAATTAAACCTGCTATAAGAACTATTGGAACTGCTATTTTTTCATTTTTAAGTTCAATCATTATTGAATTATTAATTCTTATTTATTTTAACTACAACAAAAATGAGGTCTTTTATTAAAAAATTTTATTAGATTGATTTGGAAAAAAACAATCAACAATTTCACCTTTTTTAAATTTTGCTTTACCAGAGGGTAGTATTGCCCAAACATTTGATTGAATAAAAGACTTTATTCTAAATGATTCTTGACCTTTTAAAATTTTTACATTCAATTTACCATTTTTAGTTGTACTTAATTTACTTTTTACAAACCTTGTAAAATTCTTTTTTTTATAAAATTCATTTTTTAATATTGCTTTAAAAGGTGCTTCTTCTTTAATACCTAACAAGCTTCTTATATAGGGAAATACAAAAAACCTAAAACATGCTGCTGAGGAAATTGGATTTCCAGGTAAACCAAAAATAGCCTTTGGTTTTCCCTTGATTTTTGCAAATAGAACAGGTTTTCCTGGTCTAATTAAAACACTTTTAAAATAATTAGATAATCGAAAATTATTTACTATGCTAGGAACGAAATCAAATTTTCCTGCTGATACTGCTCCTGAGGTAATTATTAAATCAACTTTTGATTTAAACATTTTATTAATATGTGACTTAAATAAATTGCTTTGATTATCTCTTAAAATTCCACCATCTTTAAAATTAAATAAAAAATTTTGATTTAATGAATTAATGTAATGGCAATTTGAGTTTCTTACTTCCCAATCTGAAATTTTATATTTATTTGTAATTTCATTGCCAGTTGAGAAAAATAAAATATTTGGTTTTTTTTTTACTTTAATTTTATTTATACCTAATGTTTTTAATGCTAAAATATGATTAGGTTGTAATATTGTTCCTTGAGATATTAATAAATCACCTTTTTTATAATCGGAACCCTTAAACCTCACATGTTCAAATTTTGGAATTCTTTTATTAAGTAAGATATACTTTGCGTTTATTCTATTTGGATAGAAATTTATTTGCTCAATCGGAATTATTGTATTAAAAGATCTCGGTATCAATGCTCCAGTCATAATTTCAACTGTTTGAAACTTTTGAGGCTTTTTTTTTAATGGTTTATTTCCTGCAGCAATCGATCCGATTATCTTAAATTTTTTATTTTTTTTTTTGTTCAAATTATATGTATCGCTAGAATTTATTGCATAACCATCAAAAGCAGCATTATTTCCTGAAGGATAGCTTGAATGAACATAAATATTTTTTGAGGTTACACGATTTAAACATTTGTTAGTATTTATTTGTTCTTCACCTAACTTAATTTTAGATTTTCTTAGAATTGTTTTTGATTTTCTATAACTTATCATTCTCTAATAGTTTTTTCGCAATTTCTAATTCTTCTTCAGTATTAATGTTAAAAAAAGGATCTTTATTGTTTTCATCTACAAAATCAATTGTTTTTACGCCTACTTCATTTGCCCAAAGTTCTACCTTTCTATCTCCTTTATTTAATGCAGACTCTAATTTTTCATATAATTCCAATGACCATAAACCAAAAATATTATGTCGAGTATTTTTTGATTTTATAAAAAATAAATTACCTTTTTCAAAATTTATCTCTTTATAGAATTTACTTAAATGTTCTTTTTTAAAAAACGGGGTATCAATTGGAAATGTTGATATCCATTCATAACCTTTTTTATTATCTCTCAACCATTTCATTGCACTAAAAACACCCCCTAAAGGTCCAAGACCTTTTTCGATATCACTTGTCATAGAGATCTTATTTGATTTCATAAATTTGATTGGGTTATTTGTCACAATCAAAATATCTTTATAAAGATCTACTATTTCTGTTAAAATATAATCAATAAGTATTTTATTACCCAATTTAACTTGGGATTTATCTTTTCCAAATCTTCTTGATTTACCTCCTGCTAGTACTACTGCTAAAATATTGTTATGATCCATTAAACAAAATATAAAACATTAAAATTTGATTTAAAGAGAT
>MDSZ01148935.1_pt1 | contig 13331 bp, 14 predicted proteins | sample 811201 | NCBI WGS metagenome assembly MDSZ01 (sample SAMN05326647, study PRJNA326480) | marine metagenome | isolation source: seawater | place: Indian Ocean: North | collected 2010
GTTTTCATACGATGACGGCTATGAAAAATATTCTCATAAAAAAACTTTTGAAGGAGTAATTAATAATTTAGAAAGAAGATATTTGGAGACTGAAAGCGATTGGATGAGAGAGGAAATATCTCAATATCAATCAGATACAAAATGCGAAAAATGTAATGGATATAGGCTTAAAGATGAGGCCCTATGTGTCAAAATTGAAAGCTTAAATATAAGTCAAGTTACTGAAAAATCGATTATAGAGGCTAAAGCATGGTTTTCAGAATTAAAAAATAAATTAGATCAAACAAGATTAAAAATAGCTCAACATATATTAAAAGAAATTAATGAAAGATTAGACTTCCTTTTAAACGTAGGCCTTGATTATTTAACTCTATCCAGAGAGTCAGGAACCTTATCTGGCGGAGAGTCACAAAGAATAAGATTAGCATCACAAATTGGATCTGGCCTTACAGGTGTATTGTATGTTTTGGATGAACCCTCTATTGGACTGCATCAAAAAGATAATATTAAACTTATTGATGCCTTGAAACGACTGAGAGATCTTGGAAATACAGTTATTGTTGTAGAGCATGATACTGAAACAATGGAAAATTCTGACCATATCATTGATTTAGGACCTGAAGCTGGTCATAAAGGTGGGGAAGTTGTGGCTGAAGGCAATTGTGATGATATTAAAAAAAATAATAATAGTATTACTGGAAGATATTTATCAAATAAAAGTTTTATACCAGTGCCAAAAAATAGAAAAATGGCAAAAAACGGAAAGTATCTTGAAATTTTAAATGCTTCAGGAAATAATTTAAAAAATGTGAATTTAAAGGTGCCACTTGGTGCATTTACATGCGTTACTGGTGTTTCGGGAAGTGGTAAGTCCACTTTAATATTACAAACATTATTTAATGCTTTAAATCTTTACTTAAATAATAATAAATCTAGAAAAATACCTTTGCCATTTAAAGGTATAAAGGGAATAGAACAAGTTGACAAAATAATTGATATAGATCAATCACCAATTGGAAGAACTCCTAGATCAAACCCAGCTACTTATACTGGCGCTTTTGGACCTATTAGAGATTGGTTTACAAATTTACCAGAAGCTAAAGGTAGAGGATATAAACCTGGCAGGTTTTCCTTTAATGTTAAGGGTGGTAGATGCGAGGCCTGTGAAGGCGATGGAGTTATTACCTATGAAATGCACTTTCTTCCAGATGTATATATTACTTGCGATGAATGCAAGGGTAGTAGATATAATCGAGAAACTCTAGAGATAAAATTCAAGGGTAAAAATATTTCTGATGTTTTGAACATGACAGTTGATGAAGGTTGTGATTTTTTTGAGAATATAAACACAATAAGAGGAAAACTTTTAACATTAAAAAAAGTAGGTCTGGGTTATATAAAAATAGGTCAACAAGCGACAACATTATCGGGTGGTGAAGCGCAAAGAATAAAGCTTGCAAAAGAACTTTCAAAAAGATCAACTGGTAGAACTGTGTATATATTAGATGAACCTACTACAGGATTGCATCAGCATGATATAAAAAAATTGCTAGAAATACTTCATACCTTTGTAGCAACAGGAAATACAGTAATAGTTATCGAACATAATCTTGATGTTATTAAGACAGCAGACCATATTATAGATATAGGTCCAGACGGTGGTATAAAGGGTGGTGAAATTATCGCAGAGGGTAAACCAGAAGATATAGTTAAGATAGATAGCAGTTATACAGGAAAATTTTTAGCACCATTGTTAATTTCAAAATATAAAAAAATTGCTTAAAGTTCTAATTCATTGTATAAAACTTTATGAGCGGAATCTTACAATCATTGTCAAAAACTTTACATTTTTCACTAGCATTAGCTATCTTGTTGTTTTTAGGTCTCTATTTGTTAAATGGGGGCTTTGATATAGATACTCTTTTTTGGAGTTGGTTATTCAGATATATACATGTTGTAGTAGGAATTATGTGGATAGGCTTACTATGGTATTTTAATTTTGTTCAAATACCTAACATGTCAAAAATTCCAGATGATCAAAAACCTGCTATTGGAAAAGTTATTGCTCCCGCTGCTTTATTTTGGTTTAGATGGGCTGCTTTATTTACAATAATTTCAGGATTAATTTTAGCGTATATTAACGGATACGTTCATGATGCAATGACGCTAGGAATTGCTTCAGGTGGTGGCAAAAGTACAGCAATAGGTATTGGAATGTGGCTAGGTTTGATAATGGCATTTAATGTTTGGTTTGTTATTTGGCCAAATCAAAAAAAGGCTCTTGGAATAGTAGAGACAGATCCTGAAACGAAGGCTAAATCAGCTAGAACAGCAATGTTATTTTCTAGAACTAATACGTTATTATCTTTACCTATGCTATTATCAATGGTAGCAGCTCAAAATTTATACTAATTATTCTCTTCTTCTTTTTTAACCACTGTATAATGATTAACGTTTAATTTTACCAATATTGGATTTGCTATAAATATAGATGAATATGTTCCAACAATAACACCAAGTATCATAGCGAAAGAAAAGCCTCTTAAGATTTCTCCGCCAAGAAAAAAAATAGAGAACAATGCAAGCAGTGTAGTAATAGATGTCAAAATTGTTCTGGATAAAGTTTCATTTATGGATTGATTGGTTAAATCAAATATTTTTAGATCCATATATTTTTTAAGATTGTCTCGTACTCTATCAAAAATAACAACCGTATCATTCATTGAATAACCTACGATAGTTAATACTGCGGCAACTATTGATAAATTTATTTCCAAAGATAAAAATGAAAAAATTCCTAAAGTAATTATAATATCGTGAAATAGCGCTATTATGGCACCCAAACTGAACTGCCATTCAAATCTAATCCAAATATAAAAAAGCATCGCAGCTAAAGATAAAGAAATGGCTAAAATTCCAGATTTTAAAAGTTCCGAACTTACTTTGGGACCAACATTTTCAACTCTCCTAAAATTTATATCTGGAAAAGATTTTGAAACTTCAATTTTTAGATTGTTTATGAATTCAGGATTATTTAAATTTTCTTTTTGAAATTTAATTAAATAATCTTTATTGTTGCCAAAATTTTTTACTGTTAAGTTAGTTAAATTTGAATCGCTAAAAACATCTCTAACTTTACCTACGGAGTGATCCGATGTTTCAAGTCTAATTTCAATTAAAGTACCTCCTTTAAAATCAACACCGTAATTTAAACCTTTAAAAAAAAGTATCGTTAAAGATAAGAGAATTAAAATTAATGAGATTAATCCAAAAGGTTTATAGTATTTATTAAACGATATGTTGTTCATTTTATATTAATTTTTCTTTATCTTTGTTTGATTTTACATAAATCGAAGTTAACAATCTTGCTATAAAATACACAGAAAACAATGTAGATAATATACCAATACCCAACGTTACAGAAAATCCTTTGATTGGACCTGAGCCCATTAAAAATAATATTGTTGCAGCAATTAGGGTAGTAATATTTGCGTCTATAATAGCTGATCTTGATTTTATATAACCACTATCAAATGCAATAATATGGTTGGATTCTTTTTTGATCTCTTCTTTAATTCTTTCAAAAATTAATACGTTAGCATCTACTGCCATACCTACTGTTAAAATTATGCCTGCAATTCCAGGAAGTGTCAAAGTAGCGCCAAAAATCGTTAGGACACCGGTTAATAAAAACAAGTTAATAACTAAAGCAAAGTTAGCTATCATTCCAAAAATTCTATATTTATAAATCATAAACAAAACCACCAGGCTAAACCCAACAATTAAAGATATAATGCCAGCTTTAATAGAATCTTTGCCTAAATCAGGACCAACTGACCTTTCTTCAATAATATTCATGGGAGCAGGAAGAGCTCCAGACCTCAATAATAAAGCTAAGTCAGTAGCACTTTGAAAAGTAAAATTACCAGTGATTTGACCTGCGCCTCCAACTATTGGTTCTCTTATAGAAGGTGCACTTATAATTTTACCATCTAAAATAATAGCTAATTGTTTTCCAACATTTTCGGTCGTAGCCCTTGCAAATTTTTTAGCTCCTACCCTGTCTAAAGTAAAGGAGACTATTGTTTCATTATTTTGCGTATCCATTCTAGGTTTTGCATCAACAAGATTGTCACCATTTAAAATAATTCTTTTACTTACAGATGCTTCTTCAATGCCGTTATCAAATTTCAAATTTTCCGTACCAAAAGAATCGCTTTCACTAGAAGAGATAAATTGAAAAGTTAAGTTAGCTGTTTTTCCCAAAAGAGATTTGATTCTTGAAGGATCATCAAGACCAGGGAGCTCTACTAAAATACGATTATTTCCTCTTTTTAAAATATTAGGCTCATTCGTACCAGTTTCATCAACTCTTCTTCTCACAATTTCGACAGCTTGATCTAAGGAAGAAGAATTAAGTAAAACTTCTCCATAATCTGATAAGTAAATCGAGAAAAAATTTTCATTAATGTCAACAACATATTGATGTGTTTTAAATTTTTCAAAATAAGGATTTATATCACCTTCTTTGTCTAAAAGAAACTCTTGAACTTGGTTTGAGCTAATAGAATCGCTTTCAAAAAATATTTTATTTTTTTCTATCGTAAAATTTTTTACCTTAATAGATTTATTAATAAAAAATTTTTTTAAATCTATTAGTTTATTTTGCAAAGTTTGAGAAATGATAGGTTGGTTGTCTATTTCAAGCAATAAGTAGGAACCACCTTGAAGATCTAAACCAAGATTAATTTTATTTTTTATTAAATTATCATCAATCTTCAATAAATTTGAAAAAGAAAGATATGTAAATATAATTGTAATTAAAAAAACAGTTATAATTTTAATTTTGGAAAAATATAACACTTAAAAAAAATTATTTTTTCACTTCTGGTGTATTAACTAAGCCTTGAATTCCTGTAGCTTTAACAATTTCAACTTTTACATTTTCAGAAATTAACACCTCGGCTTTTTCAGAATCAATAATTCTTTCAACTGTACCTACAATGCCTCCAGAGGTGATTACTTTGTCTCCTCTTTTTAAATTATCGACCATTAATTTATGATCTTTTACTTTTTTTTGCTGAGGTCTTATTAAGAAAAAATAAAAAATTACAAAGATTAATATTAACGGTATAAATTGTGCTATTCCTGAATCCATAAAACTCCTAATTAATGAAATTTTTTATACCAAATATTAAATTTTCTCAACCGCTAATTGGTGAAATTTTCTCTATATTATTCATATATGGTCTTAGCACTTTTGGAACAATTATAGTGCCATCTTCTTGTTGGTAATTTTCCATAACGGCAATCAAAGTTCTGCCAATTGCCAATCCACTGCCATTGAGCGTTCCTACAAAAACATTTTCATTATTTGTGTTTTTATATCTAGAATTCATTCTTCTAGCTTGAAATGTTCCGCAGGATGAACAGCTTGAAATTTCTCTATATTGGTTTTCTGAGGGCAGCCATACCTCAATATCATATGTTTTTTCTGCGCTGAAACCCATATCACCAGAGCATAAAATTATTTTTCTATATGGCAGTTCTAGTAAATCTAAGATCATACTTGCACATTTGGTCATTCTTTCCAATTCATCTAAACATTTATCATTTTCTACAACACTCACTAACTCAACTTTGTAAAACTGATGTTGACGTATCATTCCCTTAGTATCTTTTCCATAGCTGCCAGCTTCCTTTCTAAAACAAGGTGTTGAAGCAACAACTCTTATAGGTAGATCACTATGCTTTAAAATTTGACTTTTTACTAAGTTTGTTAAAATTACCTCGGCAGTAGGAATTAAAAATTTTCTATCGTCATTTTTATCTAATTTAATTTCGAACTGATCGTTCTCAAATTTTGGTAATTGACCAGTTCCATACATTGTGTTCTCAGATGCTAACAATGGTGGAGAAATCTCTTTATATCCATTGTTTGACGTATGAACATCTAACATAAAATTAGACAACGCACGTTCCATCATTGCTAATTTGTCTTTAACGAAAACAAATCTTGCTCCGGTGGTTTTTGTAGCTGTGTCAAAATCTAACATTCCTAATTTTTCACCTAACTCGTAATGAGATTTTTCTTTAAAATTTTTGGATTTTATTTCTCCTTTTGTTTCAATGACTTTGTTAGATTTTTCATCAACACCATTTGGAACATCTGAATGTGGAATATTGGGTATTGAGGAAAGTAGTTCATCTAAATTTGATTTTGTTTTAAACTGTTCTTCTGCTAATGATTTAATTTTAAAAGAAATTTCTTTTGATTTTTCAAACATTTTTTCATCTTGAGATTTTGATATAAGTTTTTTTTGCTTTTCTAATTCTTCTTTATTTTGAATTAATTGTCGATTTTTTTTGTCAAGATCGAGTATTCCGTCGATTTGTGCAGTATTGTTTCTGTTTAAAATTTTTTTTTTAAAAGCATCAAAATTATCTCTTATAAATTTTAAATCATGCATTTTCTTCTTCTCTTTCTCGTTTAAATTTTTTTGTTTCAATAATGCTTACTGAAAATATAGACAATTCATATAACAACAGAAGTGGTATTGCCAAACCAATTTGAGTAATAGGATCAGGCGGAGTAAGTATAGCAGCAGCAGCAAAGATAATAACAATTACGTACTTTCTTCTTTCTCTAAGAAATTTTGCATCAATAAATCCAATTCTTGCTAACAAACTTAAAACTATTGGAAGTTGAAAACTCAAACCAAATGCAAAAATTAACTTCATTATAAGAGATAGGTATTCATTAACTTTAGCCTCTAATTGAATTGGTAAATTAGTATTTAAACCCAAACTTTCAAACGATAGAAAGAATTTAATCGCTAAGGGCATTATTAAATAGTAAACCAGCATTCCACCAAGCAAAAATAATATTGGTGTTAAAACAAGATAAGGCATAATTGCTTTTTTTTCATGCTTATAAAGTCCTGGCGCAATAAATTTCCAAATTTGGATTAAAATATAAGGACTTGTAGCAAAAAAAGCTGCAAAAAAGGAAACCTTTAGATAAGTAAGAAAAGTTTCTTGAAGAGCAGTAAAAATTAATCTTCTTTCGACACCATCATTCTTAACAGCATTAGCATAAGGTTCGACTAAAAAACCATAAATATGTTCTGAAAAAAAATAACACCCAATAAATAAAATTAGCAAAAAAATCAGTGAATTTATAAGTCTTTGTCTGAGTTCAGTTAAGTGACTAATAAAATTTGTATCTTTATCAACCATCTTTTTTTTTACCTAGATCGTTATTTTGATCAATTTTGTTATCATTATTTTCATAAATACTTTTAGTTTCACTCTCGATCGAAGAAACTTCATTTTGTACATTTGATATATATTTTTTAACTGATCCAATCCAACTTCCAACTTTTTTTAACATTACTGGAAAATCTTTTGGACCAACAATAATTATTGCTAATGAAACTATAATTAAAATTTCTAACCAGCCAATTTGTGGCATAGGAATTAATTACTATCTTTTGTATCTTTATTTTCTTCGGAAACTTCCTTGGGCTGACTATCTTCAGCCGTATCTGAAGCCATCCCTTTTTTAAAGCTCTTGATACCTTTGGCAACATCACCCATTAAACTCGATATCTTGCCTCTACCAAATAAAAGGACAACTAATATAACTACAACAGCGATTTGCCAAAAACCGATACTCATAAGATATTTATATACTTAATATTTATTTTTTAAAAGGATCTTTTTGATCATTTTCTTGGTCTGATAAAGTCTCTTGAAGCATTTCATCTATATTAGAGTAAATATCTTCATTTTTTTCATCTTGCTTTTCTTTATAAAATTTTCCAGTACCAAAGATTGATTTTTCAACTGATGAAGCATCAATTAAACCTGCTGCTCCAAGTTCGTCAACTGTTGGTAAATCTGAGAGTTTTTGAAGGTTAAAATGACTTAAAAAATCATCTGTTGTTACATATTGAATTGGTTTTCCAGGAACATCTTTTCTGCCACCTGGCTTAACCCAGTTTAACTCCATTAAAATTTCTAATGTATTGGTTCCAAAGGCAACACCTCTTATATCTTCAATCTCTGCACGTGTTACTGGTTGGTGATATACAATTATAGACAATGTTTCAATAGCAGCTTTTGAAAGTTTTTTTTCAATTGTTTTTTGCTTGGCTAATAAACTAGATAATTTTTCTGAAGTTCTAAATGACCATTTTTTGGATATACAGACTAAATTGATACCTCTATTTGAATAAAACTTTTGAAGTTTTTCTAATGTTTTTTCAACATCATTTTTTTTTGTTATTTTACTTTCAATGGCATCGACATCTAATGGGCTATTTGATGCGAAAAGAATTGCTTCAATTTCTTTTTCCTGATCAGTAACTTTGATTTCTGGAAATTTTACAATATTATTTTTTTTTAATTTACTCATTGTTACGAATAAATATATCTCCAAATATTTTTTCTTGTTTTAATTTAACATTTCCTTCTTTAACTAATTCCAAGGATCCAGCAAATATTCCTGCATTTCCAGTTTTTTTCATTTTTTTGTTATTTTTAAATATTGAAGGAATTAAATCATTTAAATTTTTCCAATCTTTTAATTGATTTTTCAATTCTGTAATTCTTTTAATTCCCTCCTCCATTGTATAGACTGGAAGTTTAGGTATATTAATCTTCTGAAAGTCTTTTGTAGATATAATCATTGAATAGGATTTAAGAACATCAAAAAGTTTAAGTGAATATTGAGAAATATTATTTGATTGTACTTTTAAATTCATTCCCCTCATAAATATATCTCGTCCTAATCTTTTCCTTTTAAGCATTTGATCTGATAATAATCTTATCAACTCTAATTTTTTTAATTGCAATTTTAGTTTTTCGGCAATTTCTAATGCTTTAAATTCTTCTTCTTCATCTAATGGCAATAAAAGCTTTGATTTTAGATAAGTTAACCAAGTCGCCATAAGAAGATACTCTGATGCAGTTTCTAAATTTAAATTATCAGTATTCTTTATATAATCATTAAATTGATCTGCAAGTTTTGTAATTGATATTTCTTCTAAATTTACTTTCTGAGATTTAGATAAATCTAATAGCAATTCTAAAGATCCAGAGAAATTGTTAAGATCAATTTGAAATGCTTGAGAATCAAAATTTGACATGTCTAAATTTAACTCAAAAGTTTATAAAATTCAGATGTTTTTTTAATTATGAATTGATTAACTCGAGGTGAAATACTTGCTAATATCTTCATTTCGGTAAGTTTTGCATTGCAATGCAATACTAAGTTGCATCCAGCTGCATATGAATGCGTAATATTTTTTTTAAAAGAGTGAGGTAATGCTTTCATCGATATATCATCAGAGATAAGTAAATTTTTAAAACCAATTTTATTTCTAATATATTTGATGACGCTTTTTGAATGTGTAACGCAATTTTGTTTATCTATAGCTGCAAATACAATATGAGCAGTCATAGCAAATAAACACTTTTTGTTTTTAAATAATGAAAAGTCATTTTTTTCCAAATATTTTAATTGATTATTTATGTAAGGAAGATTTTTATGGGTATCTAGTTTTGATAAGCCATGACCTGGAATATGTTTAATTACATTTCCAATTTTGTTCTTATTAAATAACTTAATTGTTATGTTTCCAACCTTATTAACAATATTTTTGTTATAAGAATAAGCTCTATCACCAATGATTTTGTGTGAATATCTTCTTCTTAAATCTAAGACGGGTACTGTATTTATATTTACTCCAATTAAATTAAGGAGGTAGGAAATTTGATCTACATATACTTTGTAATTTAAATTAAATTTATTTAAATTTTTTTTACATAGATCTCCAAAATATTTTCCGGAAAATATAGATGTATCTATAATATTTTTTATTCTACTAACACTACCACCCTCTTCATCTATTAATATTGGATACAGTGGATCATTAAATATATTTTTGATTGATGTGGTAAGTTTATTAACTTGATTAATAGTTTTAATATTTCTTTGAAAAAGGATAATTCCCCATGGTTTATTTTTTTTAATAAACTGATATTCATATTTAGTTAATTCATATCCTTTAATTCCACATATAAATGATTTTCTATCTTTAATTTTCATTTTTTAGTAAATTCCAAAATGAGTATTTTTTTTTACTTTTGTTTTCTTCTTCGTTCAAATACTGAACTATATTTTCAGTGTCATTAGAAATTAAAGGCAATTTAGACTCAAAAATAGCAATATTTTTATCTATAGAATTTAAGCTTCTGTAGGTTTTTTTTTTATTATTATCGGAAATATAATATTTAATGGAAAAAAAAATAAATAAAGCGATAAATATAAAAAAAACAAAATATTTTATTTCTTTTAACATTACATTTTTTCTGGAGTTGAAGCACCAATAATATTCATGCCAGACTTTATAACACTGGAAATTATTTTCAAAAATATTAATTTATCATCAGATATTTTTTTACTATCATTTAGAAATCTTTTTTTGGGATTATCTTTTCCTAAATTCCAATATGAATGAAATAATGAGGCTAATTCATATAAATATAATGAAATTCTGTGTGGTTCTAATTTTTTACTGGCTGCATCGACGCACTTTGGCCACTCAGATAATTTTTTTAGAATTTTAATTTCATCTGATGAGTATTCAAAATCATAATTATTAATACTAATTTCTGTATTTATATTTCTATCAATATGTCTGAAAACAGAGGAAATTCGAGCATAACAATATTGAACATAGTAAAGAGGGTTGTCTTTAGATTTTTCTATAACATTATCAAAATCAAATTCTAATTCTACATCACTAGTTCTATTCAACATAATAAATCTTGTTGCGTCTTTTCCAACTTCATTTATTAAATCTTCCAAGGTTATATAATCACCTTTTCTTTTTGACATTTTAAATGGTTTTTTATTTTTAATTAGTTTAACTAATTGACTAACTTTACAAATTAACTTTCCTTTAGAATTAGATAAAGCATCAACTGATGATGAAATTCTCTTTATATAACCAGCATGATCAGATCCTAGAATATTTATCAGATAGTCATATTTTCTATCTAGTTTATTTTTATGGTATGCAACATCACTTGCAAAATAAGTCCAAGAACCATCAGATTTTTGTAGGGCCCTGTCTTTATCATCGCCGAAATCTGTTGATTTAAATAGCAATTGTTCTCGCTCAACCCATTTTTTGTTTTCTTCACCCGCAGGGGCTTTAATTTTTCCATTATAAACAAAATTATTTTTGTGAAGATATTCTATTACTCTTTCAACTTCTTGATTTGTAACAAGTTTTTTTTCACTGACAAAGTTATCATGCTTAATGCCAAGACTATTTAGGTTTTTTTTAATTAGTTTTAAAGCTTCATTTATAGATAGAGTTGTTAATTTGTTCGAAATTTTTTCAAAATCATCGAAATTAGAAATATTTTTAGTGTCAATTATACTTCGTGCAAAATCAATTATATAATCACCTGGATATAAATTTTCATCATCCAGTGGAAAGGGTTCTTTGTAAACAATTTCTCTTATTCTTAAATATACTGATTTAGTAAAGCTGATAATTTGATTACCATAATCATTAACATAATACTCTTTAATTACCTTGTGTTGATTAAAAGTTAAAATATTTGAAATTACATCTCCTAGAATAGCACCTCTACAATGACCAACATGCAAAGGACCTGTCGGGTTAGCTGATACAAATTCAACTAGATAACTTTTCTTTTTTTCTTTTATGTTAATACCAAAAGATTGAGAATTTTTATTAACTTCCTTAACAAAATTAGTCCAGAAAATAGATTTGAATTTAATATTAATAAATCCGGGTTTTGCAACAGATATATCTTCTATAAGATTATCATTAATTTTAATTTTATTCGCTAAGATTTCTGCTAAATCACTCGGTGAAGTATTGTTTGGTTTTGATAATATCATCGCAACATTTGTAGATATATCAGAATTAAATTTGGACGGGGGTATTTCTGCAGTTATTCCATTCATTGCATTTGGCAAAACTAATGAGCCATCATTAGATAATTTAATTAAAATTTGATTAACTTTTTCTAAGAAATTTTCAAAAATATTCATTTGATTCTATTATAAATGTTAATAGCATATCTATCTGTCATACCTGATATGAAATCTGAAATTGCTCTATATCTATTTATTTTCAGTTGCTCTTTTGAAATATATTTTTTAGGATCTTTATTAATTTTAGTGAATAATTTTTTAATAATTAGTTTTCCTTTATTATTTTTTTTTAAAACATTTTTATTACTATACATTTTTACCTTTAAAAAATATCTAATTTCGTTTTCAGAATTTTTAACTTTATCAGAAAAGTCGACAATTAAAAAATTCGACTTACTTATATCATTTAATGAATTTATTTTGCAATTTACTAGATTATATTTAGTGTTTTGTATTAAATCTTTAATCATAATATCAATTGAATCTCTTATAATTTGGTAAGTTGCAATTTTATAATTATGTTTATTAATATTTTTTTTATATTTTTTGTAGATATCTTTAAAAAAATTAATTTCAACTAACTCTTCTAATTTAAATAAATTAGCGTTGATTCCATCTTGTATATCATGATTATTGTATGCTATGTCATCAGATATTGAGGATATCTGAGCCTCTAAAGATGGATAGGTATTAAAGTCTATCATATTTTTAAATTTTTTAACTCCTATTAAGCTCTCAACTAAATCTAAATTATTTAAAGGTCCATTGTGTTTAATTAGTCCCTCTAATGTCTCAATAGATAAATTTAAACCATTAAATTTTAAATATTTATTTTCTAAAAACATAACAATTCTTAAAGTTTGTAGGTTGTGATCAAAACCTCCAAATTCATCCATGGCTTCGTTTAATGACTCTTCTCCTGCATGACCAAATGGTGTATGGCCCAAATCATGAGCTAAACTTAATGTTTCAGCTAAATCCTCATTGAGATTAAGATATCTTGCGATCGACCGAGCTATTTGTGCAACTTCCATAGAATGAGTGATCCTTGTTCTATAATGATCTCCCTCGGTATTAACAAATACCTGGGTTTTGTGTTTTAATCTTCGAAAGGAAGCACTATGAATTATGCGATCTCTATCTCTTTGAAATGGAGTTCTGTATTTAGACAAAGTTTCCTTAACAATTCTACCTTTACTTTTAAATAAACCAATCTTTGAGTATTTTTTCATACTTTAAAATTATATATTAAGCATTATATTAGTATTATCAGTGATCAATAATGATAAAAGAAATTAAATTTACCGATAAAGCACTAAAACAGATAAATACTCTGTTGTCCAAAAAA
>MDSZ01235825.1_pt1 | contig 13331 bp, 11 predicted proteins | sample 811201 | NCBI WGS metagenome assembly MDSZ01 (sample SAMN05326647, study PRJNA326480) | marine metagenome | isolation source: seawater | place: Indian Ocean: North | collected 2010
ACCAGGAATTTTTTTTTTATTTTTAAAATTATTTTTCCACAAAAATCTTTTTTGATAATTTTACTAGGAGTCAAGTTAGAGTAAACTACGCTTATGTTTTTTTGTCCAAATAGGTAAAAAAGTAAAATAAGATAATGACAACCATTGTGTAATAATCCATTATTAAAAGATATATTGATATCTATAATGTTAGAAAAATCGTATTTTAATCTTTTTTTTAAAATAAGAAAAAAACTGATAAATTGCCTAGAGTAATTTATTTCAAAATTTATTTTATTAGATCTTACCATTTTATCTAATTTTTTTAGTTCATATAAAGAATTTGTGATTGGTTTTTCTGTAATTAGATATTTAATTTTTTTTTTTATACAATACAAAGCAATTTCGTAATGTGTTTCGTCACTTGAGGATATTATTACCAAATCAACCTTTAACTCGTTTATCATTTTTTTATAATCTTTATAAAATAAAATTTTCAATTTATTAAAAGCTTTTAAATTATTTATTTTTGAATCACACACTCCTACTAAACTTACATTTTTTAATCTTTTTAGGTTATCAAAATAAGAATAATTTTTTGTTGTTTTAGAATATTCAAAACCAATTCTGCCCAAACCTATAATAACAGTTTTAATTTTTCTCATTATTAACTTTGTTAAAATCTTTATAATCAAAAATATCTAAAATACCTCTTGTAGAACAATTAGTAATCTTTATGTTTTTTTTTTTTGCATAATTTGAAATATTTACTAATGCTTTAAAAGTCCGATATGTCGACCAAAATCCTAATATATTCTCACAAGAATGAGTCAACTGATACTTCCTTGTATTATTTTTATTTCTTTTAACCCAATAATTTTTTAATGGAAATTTTTTTGAGTTTTGGTTAAAAGTATATTTTTCGCTTAAATAATGATCTTGATCAGCTCCAACCAAATAAATTTTTTTATATTTTAGAGACATTGCTAAACATAAATTTGTAATAAATACATTGAAACCAAAGGGAATTCCATTTCTACTACTAAGATTATTTGGCAAAAACTCCTCAATGGGATACGGAAGCTCATTAAAATAATTAATTCTAGTGTCTGGAATTACATTAAGTTCATTCAAATCTTTTTTAAATCCTGATGGAATTAAAAATTTGGTTTTTTTCGGTGTTTTTTTTAAAATTTCAGTCAGGATGAATCTATTTTTTTTTAAAACAAAAATTTTTTTTTTTATTTTACCCTTGACGTTATAACTTTCTCTCCAATTAAAAAATGACCCATCAGATAGTGTATAAAAAGAGGGAATAATTTTTTTTGAGGATTTAGAAAAACAAAAATAATTGCAAACAAAAATATCTGCATTTTTAATTTTGCTCAAATCTACATCATTTAAAGATGGTCCATTTGCAATTATGAAACATTTATTATAGTTTCGTTTTATATTTATTTTACTGACCTCAAATCTTCTTAAAAATAAGAAATAAAATTTGATTAACACATTGTGAATAAATTCTATTAGATGAATTAGTACTATTTTAATCAAATTAATAAAAAAGAACAAATTGTTAAAGATCGATAATTTATTTCTATCTCTTCTAAATGTTGAAGGAGATAAAAAAAACCATCGTTTATTATTTAAAAAATTTCTTACTTCCTTAAATAAAATCACAATTAATTATCTCCTTTTCTTTTTACATTTTGATTAATTTTTAATAAGTTTTTATTCTTTTTTAAAAAATTAATAATATCTAAACAGGAAAAATCTTTTTTATCGTTAAAATTTTTAATAATCTTTTCAAGAAATAAAAAATCATCCATCTCATCAAGGGTTAAACCTAAATCTGGCCAATGAAGAGATCTTGGAGCAATGATTGTGAATTTTTTGAATATTTTAGGGTTGTTTCTTATTGATAGACCTAAGTGTTCTATTTCTTGGGGTTTTTTGATCATCTTCAAAGATTTTTTTAAAACTTTTCTACTAAAAATATGACAGTCCATACCATCAGGAAAACTTCTAACATGTCCATTACTTACATAATCAACGTCATTATTAAGATAAGTATTTATAGTATTTGAAACTATCTCTGGATCAATCAAAGGACAATCCGCGGTAATCCCAACTATTAAATCAACTTTAAATTTTTTAGATGCTTTAACAATTCTTTCAACTACCTTTTCCTCACTACCTCTAAAAACTTTAAGTTTTAATTTCAATGCTTCTTTAACCAAAACATCATCCTCATCATTAGTGGTCGTAGCAAGTATAATATCAGATAGCTCAGCAACTCTTTTGAGTCTTCTAACCAAAATTTCAAATAAAGATTTTCCATTTACTTTCATTAGTACTTTTCCAGGAAGCCTTTTTGATGTCATCCTTGCTTCAATGATAGCACTAATTCTCATAGTTATCTTTTAAAAGGTAATTTTAATTCCTTCCAGACCTCATGAAAACATTTTGAAAATAAACTTATTAAATTTTGATTTATATCAATACTCGAAAAAGAAATTGCGATAAATGATTTATCATTCAGTTCTTCTGCATTTGGGCAAATACCTTTTTTATAAGAAATATTTTTTCTTGAAAAGTCTGCAGTCCATGGGAAACCTTTTGAACCGTAAGCGATTTTTTTTTGATAAATTGGCAAAAGATGAACATTTCTGTATCCACCATGGACACAATTCAGACCTTTTTTTTTTAAATTTAAAATAATTTTATCTCTAGGAACTTTTATCTTTTGTAAATCTAAAACAATTGGAAACACATAATATGAATTATCAACAACCTTACTTTTTTTTGGGAGAATTAAACCGTCTAAATCACTTAAAAGATTGATAAATTTATTTGCTAAAATATGGATTTTTTTTACTCTTTTCTTTAATTTTTTTAACTGTTCTATACCAATTGCAGATTCAATTTCACCCAACCTAAAATTATTTCCTAAGACGTTTACCAATGAAACACCCTTAAATTTATCAACAACTGCTTCACCATGATTTCTTATCAATGCAAGTTTCTGATATATTTTTTTTGAATTAGTTACTAATACACCCCCCTCACCAGTGGTAATATGTTTATGATAATTAAAACTATAGCCTCCAACGTCAGCTAGTGTTCCCGTTAGTTTTTTATTAAAATAACTATATGGAGATTGTGCAGAGTCTGAAATAATTTTTAGTTTATACTTATTGGCAATTTTTTTTAATGCTTTCATATCTGACGATTTTCCAAATACATCAACAGTTAGTATTGCTTTAGTTTTTTTTGTAATATTTTTTTCTACGGAAACCGGATCTAAGGTAAAATCATTTTTTTTTATATCCGCAAAAATTGGTATGGCATTCCATTGTAAAATAGAGGTAGCACTAGCACACATTGTCCAAGGACTTGTTATTACCTCGTCTCCAGGTTCTAAATCTAAAGATCCAATTGCTGCAACTAAACCTGATGTCCAGGAGTTAACTAAAATAGAATACTTTACTTTGTAAAAATTACATATTTGTTTTTCAAAAGATCTTACCTTTGGACCACCAAAATAATCCTCTAAACTTTCTCCTAAAAACTTTGATAAGCATTTGGATTTCACAACTTTTCTTGCTGCATTTATCTCTTCTGAACCTATTAGATTAAATTCTTCAATTTTATTTTTAATAATTTTCTGTCCTTTTTTCATTTTAAATTGATGTTATAGATTTTATTTCTGAATATGGAAGTTTAAAAAAGGTAGATCGAGTATTTAAACATGAATAGACTTGTTTTTTCAGTATAACTCCAATTACTAAAGCCATAGAATTAATTCCAATTATTTTTTTGGAAATTCTAAAATCTTTAATTAACTCTTTATTTGATGAAAAATATATTTTTGACTTTATTTTACTGAACTCTTTTTGATCTAAGAATTTTTTATATTTTTGTTTTTTTTCACTTGGATGTAATCTTAATAAAATCTTCTCAAAATATATATTTTTTTTTTTAATCATTTTAATAAATTTTTTGAAACAAGAATATTCAGAATAACTTAAGTTAGGAAAATGCTTTTTTATTGGTTCGCTCAAAAAAAGGAAATCATAAGAAAAATTAGTTTTTTTGGTTTTAATTTTTTTATATCTAGCTAAAATTTCCCGTAAAAAGAAGTTTTTTTTTTGCTTCACTGGTATATTAAATTTTTTTGACGCTATTTTATATGAAAATTTGTCGTGTACCCAAATTTCATCTGGCAAAATTTTTTTATTATTTAATTTAAACCTGTCAGTATAATTCACCCAGTGATCAATATATGATGAGGTCTTGATTTTATTTTCATTACACATAACTAATACTTTTTTTTCTAAATCGCTTTCCCAACTAGTCCCTGTTAAAACACTATCTGATTTCAAAATTTTTTTTTTGAGTTGGGAAAATTTAAAATTTTGAAAGTTTTTTTTAAATTTTCTTTTAAAGATTGGCAAAGCAGGTCCTTTTAAGAAATAGTCAAATTTTAATTGATTATGTTTTAGATAAGAGCTAATTAATTCTGCACCCCCAGCATCATGAGTAACGACAAGTAATTTCTTCATTAATTTAGTCTTGCCATAGAATTAAAACAAATTTTTCCAAAGATTTTTTTTTTAATTTGCTTTATATTAAGTAATGATAACTCTTTAAAAACTTTATCAAAATTTTGAAAATATTTTTTTAAATCCTTAGTTGAATGTGCAGTAGACACAAAAATCATATTAGAAGCTAAAATATTAGACTTTAATAATTGTTGCGTAAGATAAGTTTTATAAAGTAAATTTTTATCCTTATCTAAAAATGTAAATGACGGAATTGCATCTAAACCAAAGATTTCTATTGGGATTGAATATTTTTTAGAAATTTCTTTCCATTTTTTTTTAATCATTTTTCCTTTAGAAATTATTTGTTGCCAAGGTTTTTTTTTTTTTAAAATGGAAATAGTTTTTAATGCAGCAACATAACCACTTCTCTCTGTCCAGAAGGTACTACTTATGAAAGTATGTTTGAAGCTTCTCATTATCTCTTTTTTTCCAATAACAGCCGTAATAGCATAACCATTCCCAAGGGCCTTTCCAAATGTAGCAATATCAGGATTAATATTTATAATCTTGTGATATCCGCCTAAATTTTCTCTAAAACCTGAAGTACATTCATCAAAAACCAGAGATATTTTCTTTTTTGTCGTAATTTTTCTTATTTCTTTGAGAAATCTTATGTCTACTTTTTTATTTCTTGAAACTTCCATAATTATAGTTCCGATTTGTTTATCTTTTTTTAGAATTTTATTAATTTTTTCCAAATCTCCATAATTTACAGAGTATGTATATTTGCTGTACTCTTTTGGTATCCCATCAATTTTTAAATTAGGGAATAAATGTTTGTTCAATAACTTTTTATTATTTATATTTGCTGCTAAATACCAATCCTGCCAACCATGGTAACCACAAATAATAACTTTTTCTTTTTTCGTGAATACTCTAGATAACCTTACAGCTATTGCTGCAGCATCTGCACCTGTCCTTGCAAACCTGGCTTGGCCAGCCCATTTGTGCAATGATAATAATTCTTTTGCTAACATAACTTCCTCTGGACAATTTAATGTCGACATATTACTTTGTTTCAAAGCTCTAATAACTGAATTATCAATCTTATTGACCGAATATCCTAACAAATTTGTTCCTACTCCCATAACACACATATCAAGATATTTTTTGCCATTTAAATCCCAAATGTAACAACCTTTTGCTTTCTTGTAGTAAGTGGGCCAACTGTTTGGTGAAAAAATATTTCTATTTTTTGATAATAACATATTGCTTCCTGCAATAAATTTTTCTGATAGGTTAATAAATTTTTTATTTAAATTTTTCGCCATTTTCTTGGATCATTTAATAATTTTGATTTTACATGTAATTTTTTGAAATTGACGTTTCTATTATATCTAATTTTGAGATTATCCAAAATCATTTTTAATTGTTTTTCATTTTGTATACCAATAATAAATTTATCAAAAAAAGTTTTAAAAACAAAATTTAAGCATGCGTCAAGTTTATTCATTTTTTTAGATAATAAAAAATTTTCATATTTTTTGAAAACTTTTTTAAATTTATCAGGTATTTCGTCCTTTGAGGCTAATAAAATTCCTTGTAAAAATAAACTTCTTGCATAAATCTTGAAATTAAATTTTTTTTTCAAATTAAAGACTTCAGGTGTATTAAAAGACTGATTGAATAAATTGAGAGGCACTTGGATCACATCCGGTTTGCAAATTTTTAATAATTGATGCAACTCCTTTTTTTCATAAAGGGAAAATCCTATATTATTTATTTTTTTTGATTTTTTTAAAAATTTAAAAAAAAAATTATATTCTTTTTTAAATTTCAAAAAATTTTTGAAATCGTGAACATATAGGGTGTCTACTCTTTTTTTATCTAATTTTTTAAGACTTTTAATAAAAGAATTAATAAGTCTATACTGCGCATTTTTTCTTGTAGTTATTTTTGAAATTTTTGTGTCGATAATTATTTTTTTTTTATTAAAAATTTTTCCAAAATTTTTTTCTGCATTTCCATAAGATGGTGCAAGATCGAAGTTCTTTATGCCATTTTTATAACATTCTAAAAATACGTTATTTAAATCTTTTGTTCGATATTTTTTTAAATTTAGTATTCCATAATTTTTTTGATAGATTGCTGTTCCTATAATTATTTTTTTTTTTATCAATTTAAATTTTATTTAAAACTTTAATTATATATCTTTGTTCATTTTCTTTTAAACCATAATAAATTGGAATTGATATGGCTGATTTATAATAATCATAAGTAAATGGAAATTTACCTTTAATTTTTTTTCTTAAAATTGAAAATGATGATAATGGCGGATAATGAGTTTTAACAAAAATTTTATTTTTTTTTAGATAATTAATAATCAAATTCTTAGTTTTATTAATTTTTTTTAAATTTAATCTTAATATAAATAAATGCCAAGATGAGCTTCTTTCACTCATAATCTTTGGTAAAAAAAACTTTTTTTTATCTAATTTCTCAAAATATAAATTTGCTAATCTTTTTTTATTTTGAATAAATTTTTTTGTTTTATCAATTTGTGAAATACCTAATGCACAATTGATTTCATTTAACCTGAAATTGTAACCAAGATCAGTCACATTGTAATAATTCGAATCTAAATTTTTTAGATAATTTTTCTTAAAATCAGTCCCATTCTCTCTTAATAATTTGAATTTATAATCTAATTGGCTTGAATTTGTAGTAATTGCACCACCCTCAGCTGTTGTAATTACCTTAACTGGATGAAAACTAAATATACAAGCATCAGAATACTTACAATCTCCTATAATAGTATTTTTATATTTAGATCCAAATGCATGAGATGCGTCCTCAATAACTTTAAATTTATATTTTTTTGATAATTTAAAAATTTTTTCAAGATTTACTGGGAAACCTCCAATGTGCGTGACTACTAAAATGTGCGGAAGTATTTTTTTCCGCTTTGCAATAATTAATTTTTTTTCTAAATCTTCTGTACAAATATTATAGTCATTTAAATTAATATCAACTAAATCAATTTTTGCACCTAAGTGCATTGCACAATTAATTGAGGCTATATAAGTATTATTAGAACTCCAAACTCTACTACCATTTTTGACATTTAAAGCTTTCATGCATGTTAACAAAGCACAGCTAGCATTTGTCAATGCTGTAACATGTTTGGCTTTGCAAAATTTTGCAATTTTTTTTTCAAATAAATTTAGATAATCTCCTTTAGTCAAATAATTTGACTTAAGTACACCAATTACTTTTTTTATATCTTTTTGATCAATAAAGTGTCTAGAATAATTAATTTTTTTCATTTACAATTTTTTTGTAAATTAAAATTTTTCTAAGCTCAATGGAATTTATAAATTTATTTTTATCAGAAGAATAAGCTTTGCCAGATGGATAATCTTTCGCTGAATATCTTTTTTTTATAATATTTTTTTTAATAAAGTCTGGAATAAGTATTATTTTTTTTTGATTATGTACAGCTCTGTAGGATTCTGAAGAGGTGACCAATTCTTCATGATACTTTTCCCCTGGTCTTAGGCCTGTAAATACTATTTTAGAATTTTTTTTTACTGCATTAGCTAAATCTAAAATTTTATATGACGGTATTTTTGGAATTACAGTTTCTCCTCCAACTAAATTTTTTAAGGCATATACTACAAGTTCAACACTCTCATCTAAAGTCATAGTAAATCTTGTCATTCTTTTATCAGTAATAAAAACTTTATTGCTTTTTGTTAATTGATTTAAAAAATTTGGGATGACTGAGCCCCTACTATTTAATACGTTTCCATATCTTACAATTCCAAACTTAACATTTCTAGAACCCCTATACATATTTGCTGAAGAAAAAAGTTTCTCCGCACAAAGTTTTGATGCTCCATATAAATTTAGTGGCGCGGTGGCTTTATCAGTTGATAACGCAATAACTTTTTCGACGTTATTATTAATTGCTGCATCAATAATATTTTGAGCTCCTAGGATATTAGTTTTTATAGTTTCTATAGGATTGTATTCTGCAATAGGTACATGCTTTAATGCAGCTGCATGAACAATAATGTCAACCCCGTGACATGCGTGATTTAATCTATCTTTATCTCTTACATCCCCTATAAAATATCTTAAATTTTTAAATTTAGACTCTGGAAAATTTTTTTCCATTTCATATTGCTTTAACTCATCTCTGCTATAGACAATTATACGCTTTAGTTTTTTGTGTTTATTCAATAAATATTGAATAAATTCTTTTCCAAAAGAGCCTGTTCCACCAGTTATTAGAATACTTTTATTTTTAAACATTAAGTTTTTTATATATGTTTTTTGAAAAATTTAGCAAACTTAAATCATTATATTTGTTTGCAATAATCATTAAACCAAAAGGCATTTTGTTTATATTTTTTTTTTTTACCGGTAATGTAATACATGGATAACCAAGAAATGACCATATTAAACAGGTATCATTTTTTTCACGTTCTCTAATTCTTGGTGCTACTGATGAAGTGGTGGGAATTATTATAAAATCATAATTATCATAAAAAAAGGTGTCAAAAACCTTATTGCAATTACTCTTAAAATCTAGAGATTTTAGATAATTCTTGGCACTAATTTTTTTTCCATAAAACAGATAATTTTTTAACTCTCGACTAATTTTTTTATTAATTAAACCTGATTTGTTAGAGTAATAATGTAGTGATTTTCTATAGATTATATCATGATGACGATGGATTTTAGAGATTAAATTTAGATGTTTATTTATCTCAAAAATTTTTAAATTTGAATTTTTTTTTAAAAATCGATTGGTAAAATCTAATATTCTTTTATCAAAGTTACTAATTAATTTAAAATTTTTGTTGAAAATTCCAACTTTATGAGATCTTTTTTTTTTAAACTTTTTTAAATTTTCTAAATAATTTTTTGTCCATGGATAATCGTTGTTGAAACGTGATAAAGTACTGAATGTATCCTCAATTCCGATAATACTTTTAGAGAATATCCCAACAGTATCAAGTGAGTCGTTTGTTTTTAACACCCCTGTTCTATCTATTGCACCAAAAGTGGGTTTAAAACCTATAATACCACAATAGCTTGCAGGTCTCAATATAGAACCTCCAGTTTGAGTTCCAATTGTAATTGGTAATGCATCAATTGCAACAGCAATTGCTGATCCAGTTGAAGATGTACCTGCTATAAAATCTTTATGATGAGGATTAATATTTTTTTTTTTATCTATAAAATGAACTGCAAATTCAGCTGTTGTAGTTTTTGTAAAAATAAGAGCATTGTTTTCAATTAAATCATCTACGAGCCTTGCATTATTTCCTGGAGTAAAGTTTTTCATTCCTGATAGACCAAATGACGTTTTTAAATTCTGTGTATTTATAACATCTTTTAGCCCAATGGGAATCAAATAGAGTAAATTCTTTTTTTTCTTTTTTAAAATAGTTTTTAGTTGAGAAAAAATAAATTTTTTATCAAAGTGTTCAGCAAAGTTAAATTTTTTATTAAGATATAAAAATCTTTTATAAAAATTTTTATAAAATTTAATTATTGCGTCATCTTTTGACTTCCTCAAAAAATTTTTTAAAGATAAATAGTTATTTGACATAATTCAAATTTTAAGTTTTTTTGCATAGCTACTTTTTAATGCCGACTGCTTAATAATTTTTATTATTTTTTTTTCGGATAAATTTGTGATTTTTTTATAATAATTGAGAGCATGTGGTTTTTGGATATCATATTTTTTTGCTAGCTCAAAACCTTCTCTTCTTGTAATTAGTCCCCGCCTTACATCTTCTGAGGCATGCAGTGTTGCTCTACCAATTCCTCTTTTTAAAAAGTTAAGATAGTCATGAACACCCGCCATTATACATTCGGTGCTTTTGTATCCCTTATAAGTATTTTCTACTTTAGTATTTAACCAGCCGTAATTATTTATTACAAAATCAATATTTTTATGTTCGTCCCAAAAAATATAGTTTCCCAAACTAATTAATTTTAATTTTTTCAGATCTTTTAAAGATGGATATTTCCAATTAGATAGATAATTTGAATTATCATATTTATTTTCAAAGATTTCAGCTTTTTTAATCGCAGATCCTTTCAAAAACATTAAAGGATCAGGATCGATAATTTTTTTATGTGATCCCCTCGCATCGGTGTCGCCCGGACCCTCACCATAAATTATTAAATTTAATTTCCAAAATAATGCACTTTGAACTGCAAATGTACCCGCTCCTATATGACAGTGCCAACATGAATCTCCAATTTCAGTAATTGATTGTTTTGCAACTCTATTAATTTTTTTTCGTGATGCGTTAAAAACCACATGATCAAGATCAAACTTAATTAATAAATTTTCCAGATTATATCTTCCAGTTAAAGATAACCAATTTTGGCCATGTGTGACTGCTAAAGGATATACGTTATTTTGTTTTAAAATATGTGCTTGAAATGTACTATCTTTCCCGCCACTAATTGGCAGTAAAGCATCATAATATTTTTTTTTTCTAAATCTTTTAAATATTGTTTCGAGAGTGTTTTGTCTTTTTCTCCAATTTATAACCATTTTTTGCTCTGAATTTCTACATAAAGTGCAAATTCCAAATTTATCGAAATCCATACCCTCAGAAGTCTCAGGAAGACAGCATCTTTTACAATATTTTATTTTATCAAATAATGGTTCTCCAAAATTTGTTTTTTTTTTATATCTAGTCCAATAATCAGGTTTATATTTTTTTTTCCAATCAACTTCAGTAAAATTTTTATCAAATCCAACGAAAAATAAATCTTTGTGTTCTTGTGGAATTTGATTTTTAAATTTTTTAAAAAAGTTATTTGTTTTTAATAGATTTATCTCAATATTTTTCTCAATTTTTTTAAAATCCGAATATTTAATTATATTAAATAATATTTTTTGTTTATTTGATAATTTTTTGTTTTGCAAAATATATTTATTTAACCATTTAAATACTTCTTTTGTCTCAATGTTTTCCGATGAGAAAAATATTGAATTTTTAAAACCATACTTAAATGAAGAAAGTAAGAAAAAATAATATGTTGAAAAAATTTTAAATCTGTTAACTTCTTTTCTATTCAACTGTCTCTTCAATTCTCTAATTAAAGAGGGTCTTAGGCTAAACATTATATAATCAAGATCTAAATAATCTATTTTATTCTTAATTGTATTTTTTGATTTTAGAGAGAAAAGCCTGTGATTGAATATACATCCTAAAAAATTTTTATTTTTATATGTGGAGATATAATTTTTGATTTTTAAAGTATCATTTAGACTATCTGAAATACACACTAAACCATCATAATTAAAATAATCCCTCTTCATTTTATTTTTTTTAATGTCATTCGATCACCAATTGAAAAATTACTTCTGAATTTTTTTCCTAATATTTTATTGAAAAACTTAGGGTGTAAACCAAAGCCTGGCCTAACTATTTTTATATTTTTTTTTGAGACAACATCGTTTTTTTTGACATTTTGGGATATATAAATAGATCTTAATGCAGATCTATTTGATATAGATTCTTTTGAAATGCTGTAACTATTTTTCTTTAATTCCTTTTCAAGAATTCTTACATTCCGTACCAAGCTCGCAAACTCAAATTGACTTGAAGAGAAAAAACTATCCAAAGATTTATTAGAACTAATATTAAAATGTTTTTCTATTACACTGCTTCCGAAAAGGACGGATATCAATGCAGCCTCATTACCGATTGTGTGATCCGAGAAACCAATTGGTAGACTAAATTTTTTTTTTAAATATCTTATTGCTGATAAATTTGAATCTTTTAAATTTGATGGATAATTTGCCTCACATTTTAATATACAAATTTTATTACAACCGTATTTTCTTAAATATTTTACAGCTGCATCAATTTCACTTTCATAGGAAACACCAGAAGATATTATTACAGGTTTGTTTGTTTTAGCAATTTTTTCTAAAAGAGGAAAGTGACTTATCTCGGGAGAAGCTACTTTATAAGCAGGACAATTTAGCTTCTCTAGAAGATCAACTGCATTTTCGTCAAACGGCGATGAGAAGATAAGAATACCATTTTCTTTAGCATGCTTAAATAAAGGCTTATGCCAATGGAACGGGGTTTGACCTAGTTTGTATAGATTATAAAGATTCTTATAACTTAACCACGCTCTACCTGCTTTTTTATTAATACTAAAATCTTTTTTATTTGATTTGAGAGTTATACTGTCAGCTGTATAACTTTGTATCTTGACCGCATCAGCCCCTGCCTTTTTTGCTTCAGTGATTAAACGTTTTGCAATTTTAAGTGAGCCATTATGATTAGCAGATATTTCAGCCACTATAAAAGTTCTTCCAGAGCCAATCTTATACTTTCCAATTTGAATTATATTTTTCATTAATATATAAATATACAGGTTTTAATTATAAAAGATTAATATTACATTTCATAAAAAAATGAAGTTCTTTTCCAAAGGCCATAATCTAATTTTATTAAAAAAAAAATTTGGTTTAAAGAATATTCCTAAGTTACATATATTCAGTATTGAAAATTACGTTAAAAATCAAAAAAAAGTATTAAAATTTATAAATATTAATTATTCAAAAAAAGTTGCCATAAGATCATCTTTTGAGATTGAAGATAAAAAAAAAGGGTCAAATGCTGGTAAATTTACAAGTTGTTTAAATGTTAATCCAAAAAACACTAAGGATCTTAAGAACTCAATTTCAAAAGTAATCAATTCTTGTAATTCAAAAATTAATAAAAAAAAAAATTATTTTTTTGTTCAAGATAT
>MDSZ01026932.1_pt1 | contig 13329 bp, 14 predicted proteins | sample 811201 | NCBI WGS metagenome assembly MDSZ01 (sample SAMN05326647, study PRJNA326480) | marine metagenome | isolation source: seawater | place: Indian Ocean: North | collected 2010
AATAAGGACTTCGTACCTGTATGTATTGATGATAGGAGCCCCGATAGATGCATTGCCCTATATTCGAGGTGTACAACTCATTCTAACAGGGTATAATGGATACACCAAAGGCTCACGTATTGAAAATGACAAAATGGTTCGTCAAGAAATAATTAGAGCCACAGGTAGAGTAAGGTCGCATATGCAAAATATTTTCGACACACAATTCAAGTCTGGAAACATAGATGCTGCTAGAGCAGCAAAACAATGTATGGAAAATTGTGACTATCTAATTGAAGATGTAAACAAAGCAGTTGCTGGAATGGAACATGCCTTCCTATCAGGTCAACGTTCAACTACACATGGTGATTTGAAAAAGTTGATCAAACATGATCATGATGTAATTGAAATGGTAACTAAGGCAGTAAATATTGCAAACTCAGCTGAGCACTCAATAGCAACTGGGGAAGGAGATTACCAGCAATACATAATGCAAACTACACAAATGATTTCAAGTTGTAAAGGATTTTTTGGAGCAAGAGCAAATTTACTTGCAGGATTAAAACAAAAGAAAAAGAAGTGATTTAGATGAGTAATTACAGATGGAGAGACAGGCCAGATATTGTAGCACGACTAGTAAACGCAGAGAATATTCAAACCTTTGCCACCCAAAGCGTACTACTCAAACCCAATGAAGCATGTGCAATGATAATTGATGGCAGAGTTGGAGACATATTAACAGAAACAAATCTTGCGAACATGGCAGGAGGATTTGGTAGATGGCTTGGAGATAAACTCGGAGTAACTGCAAATGACCGACGACTACTATTTGCCATGACAGGACCTATGGATTATTGGATTCCTTTCGAAGGGGCATTAGCAAATGGTGAAACTGCAAAGGGTTTCGCAAATTTAAGAATGCGAATGGCGATAGATGATTTACCAAAACTCTTGAATTATTTTGCTAATAATGCACCGTTATTGGATCGTCAAGGTGTTGTAAAAATAGTTAGTGACGAATTGAAAGCCAGAGTTATTGGCCCTTGTCTTGCATCATGTACTTCTGCAGAAGACATGAGGTCAGCATTGTTTTTAGAAAAATTCGAAATGTCTGCTGAAATGGAAATGAGAAACCTATTATCAAACCTAGGTTTCACACTACTCAAGGCATTTCCAATTACTAATCCGACTGATATGGAACTAGTTGCTCAACACAGAGCAAAATTGGAGGCACAAACCGCTGGAACACAAGCTAACACTGATGCTGAAGCAGCAGCATTTGCGCAAACTGAACAATTAACTATCGCACGTATAGAAATGGAAACTAACATTGCAAGAGCACAAGCGAAAGGTAAAGTGACAGTTGAACTTGAAAATGAGTTGAAGCAACTTAGAGCCCAAGAAGCACAGTGGGCAGCTGAACTTCAACGAGACAGGGGACAAATGGAACTACGTAATGACGAAGCAGACGCAAAGGCCAACAGAGCAATGGAAATGTTTGCACAGGTACAGGATCGTAAAGCACAACGTATTGCTAACCAAAATGAGTTCCAAAAGCAACGTATGGATTCGCAAAATGAGTTGCAAACAAAAATGATGGAAATGGCAGCAGAGCACGGCGCTTTAACCCCTGAAGTTATGGCTGAATTCTTGAAACAACAAACAGCTCAAAAGGCAGTAGATGGTTCAGGCGGACAAAATGTTCCTTCTACTCCAATAATGTCTGGCAACTGTTGTGGAATTGCATTGCAACCTGGGTGGAAAGCATGCCCAAGTTGTGGAACACCGATTTCCTGATTAATCGAGTCGATACCGGCGAATTATGTACAAACGCCCATGGAGTATTTGGAATTCACATTGGCGAGTCCGTGATAATGCTTCACGTATCTTTTGGTACACTATTTTGGCATTAATAATTGCAATGGCATTACCTTATTCCGTAATTAACAGAATCATGGGCACCATTGACTATTCAGTAATGGATCCCATAATGAGCATTGATAATGCAGTTCCATACATAGGTTGGACATTTGTAATTTATCTATCGTTATATTTGTACTATCCTGCTGCAGCATGGTTTGGTCGAACAAGTGATTCACGAATTCGAGAAATGTTTGCCTTTCATCAAGCAATGTTTGTAATGACTTGGATTGTAAATCTAATTTTTATTGTATTCCCAACAGAGATTTATATCCGGGATCAAATTCCTGAATCTGTACGCAATGGTGAAGGTTTCTGGGGCTTTTGGTTTGGAGATGTAATGCACGTAACAGATATGCCTTACAATGCATGGCCGAGTTTACATGTTGTACAGTCATTAATGATTGTATTACTTCTAAGAAGGTGGAAGTCAATTTATGGCTTTAGAGAAATACTAACTTGGATTGCATGGATTGGCTTGTGCATATCAGTTATGACTACTAAACAACACTTCTTTTGGGATTTGATTACAGGAATAATAACAGGTTTAACGTGCTGGTATTACATGTGTATACCAGCAATAGAAGCATCTAATAATGACGAATGGAAAATTGCATTCCCATCAAATCTTGAAGAGTCATGACACTAAGAAATTAGTGCATTAATGCCCTCAGTTTGTGTGAGATAAAAGGTCAAAACAACACCTGCCATTATCATCATCCATGAACCTACCAACTTGATTATGCCAGTTGCTCGGCGCAAGAAATTTATCATTACTTGGCGCCCTAATCCAACCATCATGGTTACTGCGATCATTAGCAATAGTAAACCAAGCATTAATCCAGCCAATCCAGAAACTACTGCTGTTTCTCCTAGTCCCACAAGTAAAACCACAAATGGCAATACAGCTGCTGCTGTACAATCAATTGACGCAGCAGCATATCCTATGCCATAAAGATACATATTTCTGCGAGGAGTAAATACTTCATCTGATTCTGTTGTTGAATATTTATCTACAAATTTTTGTACAAATCCCATTAGGTGGCTGGTAATACCCAATAACATCATTGTACCTAGAACAATTAGTAGTATTGCAACACCGATTGCGACATAATGTATTACCGCTTGATCATAAAACGCTCTACCCATCTCGCGCGCTATTATAGCAATACACAAGAAAAAGGTCAACATTCCAAATCCTGCATATAAACCAATTAACCACGATGGAGGCATAGGTTTACTCAATTTTCCTGCTTCAATTAGTTCATCTTCACGTGCGCCCAAACTCAGATAATAAGAAATAAAACCTGGTAGAACTGGAAAAGCGCATGGTGAAAAATAAACCAATATGGACAAAAGCAATCCCATTCCAAATACAGCTCCTAAAGAAGTACTAGGCTCTTCCCAAGCAATTCGAAGATCTTCTGTAACTTTTGTCGACTCTGAAGTTATAGCCATCTCTACTGCTGAATCAAATGAATCCCAACCATCAGTGGGCGTACCTGTAGTTTCTTTTGCTATTATATAACCTTCAGAATCCAGCAAAATTACTACTGGTATTTGACCAGTACCTCCCGTGGTAAATAACCTCACTGGATCTACTTTTGACCCATTCTCAAGGGTACCTGCTTCAATACTTCCCAGCCCTGTAGGGTATTCGGGAACGGTATATTCCTCTCCAGATTCATTTAGATACTCTAGTGTTTCACTATACCATGCACCATAACCAATTATTGTAATCGTAGTTCCATGACGTTCTGCCATAGTTTCCCATCCTTGTTTTTCAAATTCCAAATGTGCTTGCACATAATGACAATTTGAACAATCTCTTGCCATGAAATCGATAATAATTATACCAGAAATATCATCAATGTTTATGTAACCTTGATCGTCAGTATAATTACTTTCTATACCAGTTCTATTTAATGACTCAATTGTAATTTCTGGAATTGGAGCAGGTTCAGCATCTGAAGAAAAAATCTGATCCAAACTACCGAACATAGTTAGCGAGGAATACGCAATAGTTGTGAATAATATAACTGAAATTACCAAAGCAGTGTAAGTCTCTTTGCGCTTGAAAACACCAAAATCAACCTGATCGAGCATTCCCATAATATGATGGAGTTGTTGACAAGTTATCAAACTCTCGCGGGACGTTTACTTGCCCATCGAAAAATCTTGAAGCAAATTGCACCCACAATCAGGCCAACAACACCGCATAAAAATAGCCAAATTGGCTCTTCAGCACCATTCTCCATCGCGTCAACTAAGATATATAGCATTACAATTGAGGAAACTAGACCTATGCATCCACTGATACCCAAACCAGCCAAGAATACACCCATATCTTTGATTAGGCTCACAAACATACGTGAACTTACTTACTCATAAGTATTGAGTATAATCGAAATATACCCTTAACCAGCATGTTCAATACTTTTGCTGATAGAATATAAACGGTATAATCCATCGTTTTCTAACAGCCAGTCTACAACTTTTTCAGGTATTGATTCTATCATTACTGAGCGTTGTGCCTCAATATCATTTATTGTTGATAGCATTTTGAGAGTAGTCCTAACACGCCATCCTTCCAGATTTTTACGATTAGATAATTCAACCAATATTGAGGGATAATCAGATTGTAAATACAAATTATGAGTGCCCAAATCACTTGTTACCAATGTCCCCTCTCCATGTATAACTCTAGCATGTTTCACCCAATTTGGAGGATCATTGATATCATCTATATGTACAATTTTTGCTGATCTACCATCAAGCCATTCTCTGATCATGTATTCCCTTTCTTCAACCGACCATGGGTTACTTTGTGTCCAACTTTCTTGAGAACTCCCTATAGCTATGGTAACATCGCCCATTTCCAATGCCTTCTCTATGAGAAACTGGTGTCCTTTGTGGAAAGGTTGGAAACGACCCAATATGACGTACATAATTATCACATGAAATATTTCGATACATTTGTTTCTGGTATATCCAAACCTGCATCTCTAAAACAATCTAACATTCTGGAGCATCCTTCTATCATTTCATCGACTGTGGTCTCACCCATTGAACCGATTCTGAACATTTTTCCTTTTAGATGGTCTTGTGCACCGATTACTTGAGTATTGTATTCGTCTTTCAATTTGATTCTCCAGTCATCACCAATACCATCTGGATATAATATTGCAGTTACAGTGGCTGAACGAGCAAATTCATCAGCCAGTAATTCAAAACCTAAATCTGAAAATAACTTTCTGACTCCAGTAGCTAATAAATCACATCTTGACCAGCGTGATTCTAACCCTTCATCCTTGAGTATTTTCAATGACTCAGCCCAACCCATAGCTAAGTTAATTGCAGGAGTCCAAGGAGTTTGGTCATCATCTCCTTTCTTTATTGCTGAGATGATATCAAGATAGTATGTAGGATTAGAATCACCTTGTTTTCGAATTGCTTCGCATCTATTTATGAAATGTTCATTGACTGCGATTGCTGCAATTCCTGAAGGACCTGCAGTGCATTTTTGAGCACCTATCACTACCGCTTCAGCACCCCACTTTTCAGGATAAACCGGGATGCCACCGACACTAGTTATGCCATCTAATATGAATGAAACATTGTGCCGTTTGCACATTTCGGCTAATTCATCTGCGTCTTGTGTAATGCCAGTACTAGTTTCATTGTGACATATAGCTAGTGCCTCCCAATTTCCACGAGCTAATTGCGATTCTATCTCGCCAAGATCAAACGATCTCCCCCATTCGTATTTTAGGTGTTTAACATTACAAAACCTATCACAAATTTGTGCCACACGTTCTCCAAACTTACCATTAGTAGGAACTAGTACCCTATCATTTGGTCTGAATCTGTTTGCGATAACCATTTCCATGGCTGCAGTTCCAGAACCTGATACCACGATTACCTTGTATCCATCCTCGCCAAGCCATGATTGGTTTTTTCTTATTGGAGAAGAAGGAGCTAAATTAAATGCATATCTTAGGCCACTGTTCAAATCTGCCATCACATCACGAAATTCCGAACCTCTAGCAGTGATGGTAGGAGTCGACATTGCTTCTAAACATGCTTTACTCATTCTGACTGGACCAGGGACCAAAAAACAATCACCAGTATATGCCATTGGTACAGGGTAACTGAAACCAGTTCAATAACCCAACTACAAACCGTTGCCCTGAAATGTTGGGGCTTTATCGGCCCAACATGGTAGTAATTGGCCTCGCAATGTTACAAGGGGCTCGTCACGAACATGCTGAAGCTTTACGTGGTGCTGCTAAAGAATTGAAAATTGATATTCAAATTCGTGAATTACGAAAAGCTAGTGATGTTAAGGGAATAGACGCAGTGATACTCCCGGGAGGAGAATCAACATCAATGAAAATTGCAAGTAAATCTGAGGAATTGTATTCACAACTATGGCAAGAAATTCGCACAGGCATACCAGTTCTAGGAACTTGTGCGGGAGCAATTCTACTTTGTCAGGAAAATTTAATCTCAGCAAAAATTGAAAGGAATGCTTTTGGTAGACAAATTGATTCTTTTCAATCGCCAATCAAAGTAAATTTAGGTAAAAAAATAGCCCCAGAAAAAGTAACTGGTCATAGCCGAGATTCGTTTGGGCATAAACCGTTAGATTTGGGTGAATACGCAGCTAATAGTGATTCAGGGTTCCCAGGTGTATTTATCAGAGCACCAAAATTTATTGATGTTAATTGTGAATCAATTGCAATATTTGAAAACGAAATAGTAGGAGTAAAAGAAAACAAAATAGTCGCTCTTACGTTCCATCCAGAACTTACTAGCGATAGAAGATTTCATCGTTGGTTAATAACTGAGGCCATGAATGAATAATCCAAATACATGAGTAACTAAGCACATCCATGTCCGACCCAATATTCAGCCCAGATGGAAAATGGATTTGGTCTGGTACCGATTGGATACCTGCTCCACCCGATACGCAAATGAATCAAGGTAATTCTCAGAATTTTCAAGATTCAGCTATTGGAGGAGATGTAATTCAAAATACTGTTGTAAACAATGATGCAAGTGCAGTAACCTCTGCAGTTATATCTGCATTAAAAGAAATGGGAATGATAAACAAACAGCCAATTGCTCCACAAGTGCCTCCTACTCCTGAGATTGAATTACCTGCATCTTTCAAAATTGGAGATCATGTTGAATACCATAGTCCAACAAATGAAAGATGGCTTGACAGATGCACTGTAGTAGGAATTAATAGTGACCGTACATATAGAATAGAAGTCCCATATTCAGATGGGATTGTTCAAACAAAACATGCAGTAGTAATTGGAACTTCACCCGGAACGATACGTCCTGCAAGTCCACCGTATAATTTAGGAGACCGAGTTCTTGTAGATTGGAAGAATTATGGGACATATTATCCTGGAAAAATAGCTGCTGAACACGAAAATCATACATTTTTAATTCATTTTGATGATGGAGATGTAGAAGATAACGTTGAATGGGGAAGAATTGAGAAAATTGATGATGACTCTCCGGAAACAAATGAATATGTTGAAAATATTTCAGAAGCGGAGCATGAATTAATTGAAGCATTTAAGGTGTTTGACAAAGACAACACAGGAACAATTTCTGCGAAAAAATATTTTGAAATTCTTACAGAAACGGGAGATGACCCGATTAATGTTGAAGATGCTCTAAATGAATTCAAATCACTGGGTATAGAATTAGATTCTGAAATAAATTATCGTGAATTAGCAAAATACATGGTTAGTTATGATGATTATGAAGAAGTTCAATACAAGACAGAAGTTGTCATTCGAGATGCAGAAATAAAAGATGGAATTTTGCATGGTTACGCTTATGCACATCCCAAACTGGGAGAAGGTCCACTAAAAACATCTAGAATTGAAAATATCACTTACGATGAGCGTGCAACTGCAAGAGTTGAAACTATGAACACTATGTATGTAATTGGACCTACAGGCTGGAAAGAAAGACCAAATGATCATCCATTCAATAGTATATATTCCATTGGTGAAAAAATCTTAGTTGAATGGAATGGTCACTGGTATGATGCAATCATTAATGACAGTAACAATGAGCAATATCTAATCCACTATATTGGATTTGATAGCAGTTGGGACGAATACGTATACACTGATCGTATGCGTAAGTTGTGACTAATTACGAAAATACGATTAATTACAACATGAACGCATTTTTTTGCAGTTAATTGAAAAGAAAATCCCTAGAGCGTGGGTTTATGCAACTACCCATTGCAAGTGAAATCACTTCTCCGGAAGCTGGTGAAGCGGAAGGTTGCATACAATGTCAAAAAGGTAGCAAAATGGTGCTATTTGTAACTGGAAAATGCCATTGGGGATGTGATTATTGCCCCCTCTCTGAAAATCGAAGGGAAAGCCCTCATATGTTTGCCAATGAACGTAAATGTGAGAATTGGGATGAAGTTATTGAAGAAGCAATAGCAATGAATGCTACTGGAACAGGAATTACAGGAGGTGATCCTATGCTAGATTTTGATAAAACAATACAGGCAATCACTGTGTTAAAATCGGAATTTGGTAAATCGCACCACATTCACTGCTACACTAGTATACCAATTGATGCTGAAAAAGCCATTCAATTAGGAGAAGCAGGCCTTGATGAACTAAGATTCCATCTACTAGATTTAAAATTAGACAGATATGAAGATTCAATAAATGCTGCACACAATTCTGGAATTACAGTCGGTGTTGAATTACCAGCAGAGCCTGATAAAAAATTACAGTTGTATTCCTTACTAGAAGAATTAGATGATTCAAATGTCCAATTTTTGAATTTAAATGAACTCGAGATAACTATTGGAAATCAAGAAAACATGGACATTAGAGGATTCAACTTAGCAGGTGAGATGACTGCTGCTGCAGAGGGTTCCTCTGAGCTTGCAATAGAGTTGAAAAAGGCAGCGCAACACCTCGATTTCCATGTTAAATTTTGTACTTCTTCATTCAAAGATGCTGGCCAATTAAGAAATCGATTTAGACGTAGAGGAAAATCTACTCTAAGGCCATATGAAGTTCTTAGTGACGATGATACAATTCTATTTGGAGCAATCCCTACCTCGCTTGAAGATGCATCGGACGATATGAAAGAAATTATTGAAGTACTGGAATTAAATGAAGGTTGGATTCGATACGATGCTGAGCGCGAAAGAATCGAGTTGCCACTTTCTGTTGCCGAGGACATTGCAGAATATCTTCAAGTACCTGTCTTACAAATAGAAGTCCATCCAACATTTGAGAGATTAGAAGTTGGACTTGTTCACTTAAATTAGATAATCATTGATCGCTCGCAACTACAACCCTAGCCGGTATTAGAACTCGTTCTTTGAACATATATCCCTCTTCAAGTACATCAATTACAGTATTTGCAGGGAACTCATCAGAAGGCGGTAAAGTCGTAATCGCATCCATCAATTTCGGATCGAATTTGGAATCTTTTGCTTCAATCTTAGTCACACCCTCTGATAATAGTTCATTCCACATTTTTGAGCGTATTAAAGAAAGGCCTTCATCATCACTAACAGAGAGTGCTCTATCGATATCTGACAAAACATTTAGCATTTTACGAGACATCCCCATCCCACCATATTGTATAGCAGTGGTCTTTTCAGACATTAGACGCTTTCTTATATTCTGGATTTCTGCGTCTCGATAAGATATCTCTTTTTCTGCAATTTCTGCGCGCTTAACCGCAGCCTCCAAGGGATCTTCTTCCTCTACTGTTTCTTCTTCCAAATTGACATCTGCCACTTCAGAATCATCACCGGTCATATTCACTCCGAATAAGGTGATATTATTGAATCTCACGAATCAAGTAACGCCCCTAGATTCCATTTCCCATGTCCCCATTTAGATGCCGAAAGATGTTCTCTGCCTAAAATCAAATCCCAACCCTCCAATGTAATTGCATAATGCAATCCACGTGAATTACGATCATGTGCTTCAAACGTTGGAATGATATGAGGGTCCTTATTTTCATCCAGCGTTTCCCCAAGTTCTTTCCTACGTTCCATCCAATCCGCACACACTTTTTCTGCGAAATCACTTTCACTCATGGATGAAATTCCTTCACGAGCATCCCTCCAAATATCTGAATCATACATCCTATCTACATGCGATATAGGGCGCCCTATTGCATTTTCAAAATACATTATACATCGCCCTTCCCAAGCTTCCCAATATCCACAGGAAGACCACTCGACAAGTTTGAGTAAAGCATCATATGACTTATTTTGTTTTAGTACTTCTTTCGTAGTTCCTTCTCCTACAATATTGTCTGCCAGATCAAGGAATTCTGCTTCACAATCAATATCAAAGGTGCGCAATAATCTATCATTAGCAGGTGGGCGTATTACTCTTAACTCACTCGAATTCATTTTGGAAACCAATACATTCCAATCCATCAATAGAAGCGATAAAAGCACGTCTCCATCCAAAAGATGTAGTCGCATTTCTATGCCCATGTATTGTGCCAACCACTGATAACACATCAGTTAATCGGGTAATAGTTACTAGAAATGTATCAGCATACTATGCGTAATTTTCTTCAAATTTTGTTAAAGTAAGTGGCAGCATTGAAGAATATCTACTGTTCCGATGTAAATAGGAGAGGGGTTTGTGGCTACAATCAAGGAGCAGATTCAAGCCCTCTATGATGAGATAAATAAAACTCAAAAGAACAAAGCTACTAACGCACACATAGGAAAGCTCAAGGCTAAAATCGCCCAACTAAAACTTAAGGAAGAAAAGGCCGCTGCGTCAGCGAAAGCCGCAGGGCCTGCAAAGGGATTTGAAGTCAAGAAATCGGGTGACGCATCTGTTGCATTAGTTGGCTTCCCTTCTGTAGGTAAATCAACTCTCATTACTCAAGTTACAGATGCAAAGTCCGAGGCAGGAAACTTTGCATTTACAACCCTTACATGCATACCCGGATTGATGGAACATAGGGGGGCTAAAATACAAATTTTAGATCTACCAGGATTGATTAAAGGTGCAGCAGAAGGCAAAGGAAGAGGAAAGGAAATCCTCGGAGTCATTCGATCTTGTGACATGGTATTGTATATTGTAGACCCCTTTCAAGATGCCCATTTTCGTGTATTACACCGTGAGCTTGAAAATGCCGGTATTAGATTAAATCAAACAAAACCACCAGTATTTGTTAAACGTGTAGATAGAGGAGGTATTGATGTTCGTACAACTGTTGAACAAACACACCTTTCTTCTGAGGAAATGGGAGAAATAATACGTTCTTTTGGCTATACATCTGCAGTTGTAACACTAAGAGAGAATACTACTGCTGACATGCTAGTTGATACTTTAGCAGGAAGTAGAGTATACTCAAAATCAGTAATTGCAGTTAACAAAATAGACATCGCTTCGGAAGAAGAAATTGTTGCCGCAGAAAAGGCACTTCCTCAAGATTGGCCAATTATGAGAATTTCTGCATACAAAGGCACAGGACTTGAAGAATTGAAAGATTTCATCTATGACAATCTGGGATTCATGAGTATTTACCTAAAACCACAAGGTCAAGAAGCAGATTTAGTAGAGCCCCTAATTGTTAAGGATGATTCAACTGTAAGGAATGTTTGCAATAACCTGCACAGAGACTTTGTCAGAAAATTTAGATTTGCTCGCGTAAAAGGCCCTTCTGCTAAATTTGATTGGCAACGTGTAGGTTTGGAACACCGATTAAAGGATGGAGATATACTTTCAATTATTGTAAAGCGATGAATTATCATCTCAAGCAAGATTTGCAAACACCATTTTTGGAATGATAATTACATAGCGGTTTTCTACAAGTCTTACATGTCACTGATGAAACTCGAGCGCACTCAGAACATCTTTTCATTGAATGGCGTTAAACATAAAACATTATGAGATTTTCGTTGATTAATTTTGTAAATATATCTCAACAAAATTTAATCCCAAATACCCATATCCATTTTGGCATCTTCACTAGCATGTATTTTTGGATCCCATCTTGGAGACCAAACAAGATTAACATGCACGCTTTCTATTGCTGTAAGTGCTGCTCTATGTGTTGCTGCCATTATCTCGGCCGCTGCTGGGCAACCAGGACTGGTCAATGTCATGTCTACTTCAGCATGAGAGACACCATCTCTATCTTCGATTCTTATGTCATACACTAAACCTAATTCTACAATCGATAATTTCAATTCAGGATCTTCTACTTCATCTAGTGCATTCATTATTTCATCCCTTACTGTCATCAAATCAACTCCTGCAATTTATTTTGAACCATATCGAACATTGTCCTAAAACCATTAGATCTAGAAGGAGTCAAACTGTTAAGAATCCCTGCCTCTTCTGCAAAAAGTGGAGACATCTCTAGTACATTTTCGACTGTAGAACCATTAACTGCAATTGATAAAATTCCTTGTAAACCTTGTACTATTTTTGCATCTGCTGCCGCTTTAATCCAAACATTACCGTCTACAATCTCAACCTCGATATGCGCAATTGATTGACAACCTTTGACTTGATTACTAGGTGCCCACAAATCTGGAGACAACTCATCCACTTCACTTGAATAGTCCATCAAGAATTCAAGCCGCTCGAATTTATCCTCGATATCTTGAAACTCTTCTATCAGATCTTGAACTCTGACAGGCCAATTCATTGCATCGCCTCCAGAACCTTATCGATTCCAGACAATAACTTCTCAGCATCTTGAATATCATTGTAGAGATAAAAGGATGCTCTTATAGTGCCATTTACCCCGAGTCTTTCCATTAGAGGTTGTGCACAATGATGTCCAGTTCTAACTGCTATCCCTTGGGCATCCAACAATCTGGCAAAATCTTCTGGATGTATAGATGGATGAGTAAATGAAATAACTGCAGCATCTTGAGGATTAAGTTCAGAATATACTTTCATTCCTTTTTCCTTTAGTTCGTCTTTTACAACATTAGCTATCGAAATTAACCTAGAATGGTGTTCCTGTAAATCAACTTTTGAAATCCACTCAAGTGCTGCAGCCCAACCAACTGCTTCAGCGATTCTTGGAGTTCCTGCCTCAAACTTATGCTCATTAGTTTGGTATGTAGAACCTTCAAGTGTAACTTCTTGAATCATATCTCCACCCCCCATAAATGGCTCCATCTCTGCAAACGCAGAATCACTTACTAACAAGGCTCCAATTCCAGTTGGACCGCACATTTTGTGTGCACTAAATGCCATGAAATCGGCCCCTAGTTCTTGGAAATCAATTTCTTCATGCGGTACTGCTTGGGCAGCATCGAGGAGTACTTTCGCACCAAAATTCTTTGATAATTCAATTATATTTTCAACTGGATTTCTAGTACCTAGAACATTTGAAGTGTGCACTAAGCAAACTAATTTCGCG
>MDSZ01032758.1_pt1 | contig 13329 bp, 12 predicted proteins | sample 811201 | NCBI WGS metagenome assembly MDSZ01 (sample SAMN05326647, study PRJNA326480) | marine metagenome | isolation source: seawater | place: Indian Ocean: North | collected 2010
AAATCTTTTTTGAATTCTTGTTACCGAAAATAGACTATCATATCTATTTTTCTTATAATAACTTATGGCTCTGTCAATCGTCATTTTTTTTAAAAGTGGGCTTGTTGCGTGTAGTTGAATAAACTCATTCCCATTTACTTTATTTAGAACATCTTTAATCACTAAATTCATACTACAATTACCTCTAAGATTTTTAGGTCTTTTAATTAAGATCAATTTTCTATGATTATCTTTAAAATTATAGTCTGTAGTAATTATAATCTTTTTTATTAATTTTGAGTCTATAAGTTTTTTTAAAATAAATTGATATAAAGGTCTTCCATTTATTTTTTTGATATTTTTATTTTTAAGCCTTTTACTATTTTTTCTTAAGGGTAAAATTGCTAACATAATTTATAAACTTATTAATAATTTTGTAGCACAACCGTATCAGTCAAATAAGCAACAAAACTTACTCCGTTCTTAAAAACTCGGTCAACATCTTTCTTATTTCCTTTAATAATATGTAGTCCCATTGGTACTTTATTAATTTTAGATAATTTATTAATTTCAGATATCTTTTTTTTATGATTTTTCGAAAAATTTAAATTGTCACCAATAGACAAGGAAAAATCAACTGGTCCTACAAAAATACCATCAAATAATTTTTTATGACTGAAAATTTTTTCTAAGTTTTTAAATGCACTTAAATTTTCAATCATTGGTATCAAAATTGGTTTGATTTTCAAATCATCCTTATTAAGCTTAAAATTATTATATCTTGAAAAACCCAAACCTCTTTCACCCATTGGTGGATAGTTTGAAATATTAAATATGTTTAAAATATCTTTTTCATTTTTAATATTCGCGATAATGACTCCATCGACTCCCAAATCTAATATTTTGGGTATATCCTTTATGTCTGAATAAGAAATTCTAGCCAGGATTATTTTTTTTGATTCCTCCACTGCATTTAAAATATTTGATACTGATGATAAGTTTATCAATCCATGCTCTAAATCTAAACAAAGCCAATCTAAATTCTTAGATTTGCTTACAATCCTAGCAATATTAGGATCAGATAACTGAAGCCAGCCACCGACTAATTTAGAATTTGACAATTTCCTTCTAAAAATTTCAATTTTCTTTTTTTTATTCATTATTATTTAATAATCTTAAAATTCCTTCGCCAAGGTCAATTGAATTGTTTGATGTGATTTTAATACTTTCATCTGGCATATACCTGTAAGGTGAATATCCATAATGATCATCAGAATTAGTTTTTTTAAGATATTTTACTTTTTTTTTTTTTCCAAAAATTTCAAAAAGTAAATCGAATAATTGATCAACAGTTACAGGTTTGTCTCCAAAAATTGAAACTGATTTTTCATTAATTTTGTCATTATGAGCTTTAAGAGTTAATTTTGCTGCATCTTTAACATGAATATAATACCTTATTTCTTTTCCTGTGCCTTGATAAATCACTGTGCCTTTTTTTTTTATTTGGTTTATAAACTTTGATATTCCATTCCAAGATTGAGCTCGTTCTCCGTAAACGGAACCATATCTTAAAAATTTAAAATTAAATTTACCGATTTTAGAAAATTCTTTTACTAATATTTCAGCACACTGTTTTGAGGCCCTATAGAAAGATCCAGATTCACTATATACATAGAGAGAAGAGGCATAAACGAATTGTTTTATTCTTGAATCAACACATTCTGCTAAAATATTTGATAAAGTCAAAATGTTGTGATTGATTGTTGCCATATATTTCTTTTTTGACTCATTAATGTCTGCAATATCTGCAAAATAGTAAATTGAATTATAATTTTTTAATATCTTCTTTATTTTAGAGATATTTCTAATATCAACATTCAAGTATTTATGACTTTCTAAAATATTTTGGGGCCTTTTTTTATCTAAAATTGTGACATCTTTTTTAGCTTTCTTAAACTCGTCTGCGACGTGGCTTCCTATAAAACCTGATCCGCCAATAATTAGAATTTTATCTTTCATTAAATAATATCTTTAAGTTTTAAATGTGTATCAATTTTAATATCTTTATTTACTCTTTTGCCTAATATCTTGTGAAATTCTGAGGCTTTAATCTGTCCCGTCCCAGGTCTTTTCACCCAGATATTATTAAGATTTAATTTTCCGCCTTTCTTAATGTTATTTATTGTCACAACTGTGGCAAATGCAAAGTTTGATGTTACCTTCTCCTCTTTAATAATATTCTTTTTGCCCCCTCTTTCTCTAAATAAAACCTCACTTCCTTTAATTAGCTCTTTACAATCATTAATGTCCATTGAACATGAAATATCAGGTCCTTTTCTTTGGTGATTATCAGTAAAATGTTTTTCTAAAATTGAGGCACCTAGCGCAATAGCTCCTAAACATGCATAATTGTTATTTGTATGGTCTGACAAACCAATCACAGCGTCAGGAAAATTATTTTTAAGATCCAAAAGTGCCCCTAATCTAACTAAATGATACGGTGTTGGATATAAATTAGTTGTATGCAATAGTGCAAATGGAACTTTAAACTTTCTTAATATATTTACACTTGGCTTGACTGTTGATATATCATTCATTCCAGTGCTAAGGATTACTGGTTTTCTAAACCTTGCAATATATTCTACCAAGGGAAGATTGTTACATTCACCGGAGCCAATTTTGAATGCTGGAACTTTCATTTTAATTAACCTATCAACTGCTTTTCTACTAAAAGGTGTGCTTATAAAAATCATTTTCTTTTTTTGTACATAATTCTGAAGTTTAGATTCTTCTTCTTCTGATAGAGAACATTCTTCCATAATTTTGTATATTGATTTATTTGGAGAATTTCCAGGATATACGTTTTTTGCTACTGCTGACATCTCATCTTCTACTATATGAGTTTGATGCTTCACAATTTCGGCACCAGCTTTTTTAGCTGCATCAACTATTTTAAATGCATTTTTTAGAGACCCTCCGTGATTAATTCCAATTTCTGCAATTATTAGAGGTTTGTAATTATAACCAATTTTTCTGTTTTTAATTTTAATAAATTTTTCTCTTCTCATTTTATTTCTATCACCACCTGTCGACCTGTAATTCTGAATGCTTTGTAGTTAAACTCATTATCAGAAAATGTTTCCATAAATGCTTTATATTCTCCCATCTCCCAACCAACATAGTTATAAAATTGATCAAAAACCAAAATAGAATTTTTGTTTAAAAATGGTTTGATTTTCTCCAAAACAAATTTTGTAGAATTATAAGTATCTATATCAAAATGAATAAATTGAATTAACGGTTTTTCTTTTTTAAGAAATTCATCTAAAGTATCTTCTACCCATCCATTAACAATCTCAACATTGGAAGCAAGATTTGGAATTTTTTTATTTAAATTAAAATAAGTTTTTGAAAGTTTTGTACCAACCCAATCTTCTTTTAACCCCTCAAAACTATCAAACGTATAAAGTTTATCTACATATTTTGAGAAATAATTAGCAGTTCCACCTGTCCAAGTCCCAAACTCTAAATAATACAAATCTTTTTTCTTTTTATCTTCAATTTCTAAAGATTTTTTAATTGCATAATTTCTAATTTGCCAAACATCATCAAAGATAAGACTTGAGCTAATATGTTTATGAAAAACCTCATAAGTTTTTTCTGTTTTTTTATTTTCGATTAATGTTTTTAGCGAGTCCCTAAAATTTTGATTTTTTCTTTTAAATTCTTCAGGTATAATCCAATAGATTATTCTTGAAATTTTAATTAATATAAATTTTATAATTTTTTTCATTTAATTAAAAAAACAAATAATGTTGAAATTTAATATCACAAAAAATACAGTTAATATATATGAGTTATAAAATCTACAAAAACTCTTTAAATAATCAAACATCAAAAAATCTTTTTAAGCTGGTTTTAAAAAGCTGTTTATTTTATTGTCCAACAATTTTCAAAAAAAATCATATATATAAGAAAAATTGGGTTGATCAAAAGTTTATCAATCAAATGAAAGATTTTAGAAAAAAAGATAAAAAAAGATTCTCAGCTATGTATGATTCTTTGCAAATATCAAATGAGCTATGGAAAATTGCTTATGATAATAAACTTTATAAAATTGCTGAAAAATTTTTGAATGTTAAAAAGGATGATTTGCTGGTTCGTGGACTCTCGTTTAGAATTGATTTTCCTAACGATACTAGAAATAGTTATGGTTGGCACCAAGATAATGCCTATGACAAATATAACCTCTCTTCAAAAAATGGTGCCGTGTTATGGATACCTTTGATAGACACAAACGAAAAAAATGGAACATTAATTATCAAGCCCAGATCATATCAAAGCACATTTAAATGTAGTAGACTTTATTCCCATGGGTCAAAATATAAAAGTAAACAAATTTTGGTAATGAATAAATATCTGAAAAAATATAAATCTAAATCTATTAACGTAAAAAAAAATTCAGCTTTAACAACTTATAGTGGCACTTTTCATAAAAGTGGGATTAATACATCTGAGCAAATAAGATTTACTTTAGTAATAAGATTTAACAAATTATTTTCTAAAGATTTTTTATTTTTCAGAAATTTAAAAAATTTTTAAATTCCCTTTAAAATTAATCATCAAATTTATCAATAATTTTTAAAATTTTTTTTTGTAGTATCTCATGTCTAGACTCAGATTTTTTTTTTGAGACTGATAATAAATAACAATCTTTATATAATCTTATTATTTCATAAATAAATTTAGGATTTTTGTTAAGTTTTTTTTTTCTTGTCAAAAAAATAAATTTTTTAAATAAATTATTACTTGAATTAATTTCTTTTTTTTTCTTTGTTAACTTTAATTCTCTATCTATTTCTATTTTATAATTTAAATTATTTTTGAAAGAGTTATTTTTTTTTTGACAATCAAAAACTAAATGATTTTTTTTACCGGGGAAATCAGGATAAATTAAGCTATGATTCAAATTAATTATTTTCTTTTTTTGATTAAAAATTTTAAAGTTCAAACTTTTTAAATCATTTTTAATTTCATTGTAATTTCCTGGATTACAGATTGGTACAAATAAATCATCTAAAATTATATTCTTAAAGTCAGATTTAGCCTTTATCGTTTTATTTCCTATTTGATTATTTTCGTATTTCGTAATTTTAAAATCCATTAATATTTTGTAAAATTTTTTAATTTCAAATAATTTTGAAATTTTACGCAAATGTTCAACAAACCAATAATAGAAACTTCCAGATCTATAAACATTAAAATGAAGGAACCCATTTATTTTTAACAAAGTATTTATTTTTTTTAAAACTTTATCTGGTTCATTAATATGATGAATCACTCCTCTTGCACGAATTACATCGTACTTTTTATAAAATTTTTGTTTTAAAAAATCGTTGCATATCAATTTTATTTTATTTTTTGATTTTAATTTATATCCTTTTGTTTTTTTTATATTTTGTTCTGAAAGATCAATAAATGTTGTATTAAATCCAAGTTCAGCAAAAGCAACGGCATCCTGTCCACTTCCTCCTATTTCTAATATTTCTGCATTTGTTTTAATTTTTTTAAAAAAAGGTAATTTTTTTAGAGTTTTTTTTCTTACCTCTATATTACTTTTATTAAAAAGGATTCCTAATGGATGAACATATTTTCCATATAATTTGCCTGTATCGCTATATTTCATGAGTTAAAAGGATGTTTATTAGCAATTTAAAATAATGCAATAGCAAATATTTACATTAATGATAACTATACAACCAAAAAAAATTTTAATTCTCAAATGAAAAAAAAATTAAAGATAATTATTGAAAAAATTGTTTTTTATCTAAATTTGATTTTATTGAAAAAAAATATAAGAGGAAATATAGGTGATCTTCAAACAAGTGGTTTAGTTGAAAAATCATTCTGCAAAACTACATTTGCACAACAAGGAGAAGATCTGGTTTTAGAAAGAATTATTCAAAATACTCTAGGATGGAATTTAAATGAAAGAAGATTTTACGTAGATATTGGTGCTTACCATCCTATGTTTAATTCAGTTACATACACACTATACAAAAGAAAATGGCATGGTTTAGTTTTTGATCCTTATAAAAAATCAAAAATTTTATTTAAGAAATATAGACCAAAAGATATTTTTATTAATGCTGTTGTTGGCGAAACAGATAATACTGAAGTTGATTTTTTCTTTTCAAAAAAAAGAGATTTTTCTATGGAAAGTAGCAAGTATCCAAAAAAAGGGAGAAGCTATGAAATTCAAAAAGTAAGGCAAGTAAATATCATGAATGAATTGGAGAGAAATTCAATTACAAATTTTGATGTAATAAATATAGATGTAGAAGGAGCGGAATACGAAATATTGAAAACAATTAATTTTAAAAAATATAGACCTAGTGTTGTGATAGTTGAAATTAAATCTTCAAACGTAAATCAAGCTTTAAGCACGAATGAAGCAAAACTACTTATTAATGAAGGCTATAGTTTGCATGCTGTAGCAGTTTTAAGTTATTTTTTTGTAAAAAAAATCACATTATCTTGATTGACTTAAGTATAGTTTAAGAATAATTGATAAAAAAATGAAAGTTGGTAACAAAATAAAAACAAAAAATGCGTCTTGGACATTTGATAAAAATGTACCAAAAACATTTTCAAAACATATAGAAAGTTCTGTACCGTTTTATAAAGAAAGTCACAATATATGTGTTGAACTAAGTGATTTTTTTTTAAAAAAAAATTCTTATTGTTATGATTTGGGTTGTTCGACTGGAACTCTTCTTAATAAGTTGTCTAATAGAAATGACAAAAATATAAACTTCATAGGAATTGACACTATAAAAGGCATGATAGTTCAAGCAAAAAAAGAAATGAAAATTAAAAAAAACTCAAATAAAATTAGATTTGTTAACGGAGATTTTTTAAAATTAAAACTCAAAAAATCTGATTTAATAACTAGTTTTTATACAATACAATTTATTAATCCTAAACATAGACAACAGGTTATTAATAAAATTTTTAAAGCATTAAATTGGGGTGGTGCATTTATAATGTTTGAAAAAATTAGGGCCTCAGATGCTAGATTTCAAGATATTTTTTCAACTACTTATAATGATTTTAAATTAAAAAAAAATTTTTCACCGTCTGAAATAATTTACAAAACCAAAAGTCTTAAAGGCGTACTTGAACCCTTTTCAGATTATGGAAATATGAGCTTAATTAAAAGAGCGGGGTTTAAAGATGTGATTCCTGTTTTTCAATGGTTGTGTTTCAAAGGATACCTCTGTATAAAATAGCGCATGAATATCAAAGAAGTAAAAAAGTATCTCAATTACCTTAAATTTAAAAAATTTTATAAACCAAAAATGAAACCATGTGAACTTTGTGGGAGTAAAAAAACAAAACTCCTTAGAAGAAAAATCTCATGGAATAATAATAAATTTGGTATTTTACCTGTTCATTGCTGTAAGAACTGCGGTTTTATTTTTCAAAATCCTAGATTTAGTAAAGAATTTTATTTTAATTATTATAAAAAAACTTACAGAGACATAACATTAAAAACGCAAATCCCACCTAAAATTTATTTAAAAGACCAAAAGAAAAGAGGCGAAAAATTATATAAGTTTTTAAAACAATATTTACCAAAAAAAGGTTCAATGTTGGACGTTGGTTGTTCAGTAGGGTTAATGATGAAACCTTTTTTAAAGAATAAGTGGAAGTGTAAGGGGAATGACCCAATTAAATCTTATGCTGAGTGGGGAAAACGAGAATATAAATTACCAGTAGAGTGGATGCAGTCTGAAGACATGATCATAAAAAATAATTCCCTAGATTTAATTATAATTATGGGATCCATTGAGCATGTGGTTGATCTTAACTTAGTTATGAAAAAATGTGAAAAGGGTATTAAAAAAAATGGAATTTTAGTGCTAGAATCTCGCGGCGATCCATTGGGACACACAAAAGGCTTTTTCAATCAAAGCCACCATAGATATTTTTTTGAAAACACTCTTCAACTAATAATGGTAAAATATGGATTTGAGCCTTTTTTAACAACTAAATATCCAATAACTGGACCAACCAGGGAAAATACAATTTTTTGTCTTGGAAGATACAAGGGAAGTAAAGTTAGTAAAAATTTCAAAAAACTTGTTAGTTACGGCAAAAAGGAAACTTACTCTGATATAGAGTACAAACTAAGATATCACGATTACTTATCAAAGGTAAATCCTGGAAAACTTCTTTTAAGGTAATTTATTATTAATAATTTTATGAAAATTATTTTTAGCCATGAGAAAAATTTTAGTAAATACAAAATACCTTTCTTTGATAAAAAAAAAAATTTAATAAAAAAAATTCCAAAAACTTTATTCATTAGTGGAGGATCAAGGAATGGTAATCATTTAGTTTGGTCTTTATTAGATGGAAATAAAAATCTGCCTACACTAGCAGGTGAAGATAAATTTTTGAGCTCATTATTTAAAATTGATTTTAGCTCTAGTAAAGTTAAAAAAAGTTTTGAAAAAAATAAAATTAACTTCGTTAAAAAACTAAGCGGAGGAGGTTTTGATAAGTGGAAAAAAATACATAGTAAAAATTTAAAAAAAGCAAGTTGGGCTGGGCTAAAATTTACCAAGAAAGCTCCTTTATTAGAATTTCCAGAGTTTCAAGCAAAAGTATTTTATAAAGAATATTCCAATACTCTTAAAGAAAATTTTAAAAATAGCTCGTTTTGTTTTTATGATTTATATATTGGTTACTTAAAGGCTTTAAATAAATTATCAAATAAAAAAACTCATAAAGATTATAGATTCATAATTGCAGAATCTGGATTAAGGAAGGAAATATTATTTCTTTTAAAAAACAGAGCCAATATTAAATGCATAATCCCAATAAGAAAATTTGAGAGCTTTTATTTTTCAAAATGTCAAAATATGTTTAATTCAACAAATTTTAAGAAAAATTATTTAAAAGAAATTTGGGCACAATGGAGAAATAAAACTTTAGACTATTTATATTTAAAAAAAAAATATCCAAATAACATTATTTTAGTTTTTTTTGAAGATCTTGAAGATGTAAATAAAAGAGAATTTTATATCAAAAATATTTTAAAAAAATTAAGATTAAAATTTAACAAAATTAATTTGACCCCAACAAGTTTTAGGAAAAAAGTTTTTCCTAATTCATCTTTTAAAAAAAAAATTAAGTCATTAAAAAAAAATCAAAAATTTGAGGAATTTAAATTTCCAAAGAAAAATATTCCTAGAAATTATAGCAAAATTTATAATGAGGTAAAAAAAATAGTATATTAAGATTGTAAAATTATGGTATTTAAATTCTCAAATGATATCACACTTGATGAAGCCAGGAAGAAGAATAGATCAATTAAAAAAGGTGTATCATTTGATAATAAAATAGTTTTTATAAATGGATTTGGTGCGTCTGGAAAGACAATGCTCTCTCCAATAATTTCATCAATGGATCGGGTTGAAAGTCCAGTTTTTCCCTATGAAATTCAATGGATTTCTTCTTTTCTATATTCTTCTAAAATGGACGAGGAATTGTATTCGGAATTTATACGTCAATATTGTGATAATACTATTTATAATTTGACAATGGGTAGAAACTCAAACTTCAGATTTAGTGATATCTCCAGCATTTTTCAATCACCTAAAAGATTTAAATTTTTAAAAAGAATTTTTGAAAAAGGAGATAATGCCTCTGTAGATGAGATTAAAGTAAAAAAACCAATAATAAATTTTACGTCTTCTGCGTTATTGTTATTTATTAATGAGATTGCAAAGTCTCTAAGTAATAGAGTGCTTTTTATTGAAACATTCAGAGATCCTTTGTACATGTTTAAGCAAGCAAAAATTAATCATAAAGAAGTTCATGTTGAAAAAAGAGAGAAAAATTTCACTTTTGAAGTATTTGAGGAAAATGAAAGATCTTTTTATTTTGATTATTATTCAAATATCGATCAATTTAGAAATTTAGATCTAAGTAAATCAAACGAACAAATTGTGAAATATTTGGAGAGAGTGTATCAGTTTTATTTTAATTTTGATTTCAATAAAATAGATATGAATGGGGGTAAACTAATTTGTTTACCTTTTGAAAAATTTGTACTTGGCCCCGATAAATGGATTGATGAAATACTTAGTTTTTTGGATATTGAAAAGACAAAAAATTTAATAAAAGAATTAAAAAAACAAAAAGTTCCAAGAAAGATTTTAACAGATGGCTACAGCAGATCGGTATATAAAAGATATAGTCAATATCCCGTTAAAAAAAAATATGCTAATTTTTCTGATGCAGATAATGATTATAAGGAACAAATAAAGTTAGAGTTTGGTAAAAATGAAATAACTTTTTTTAATCAACTGCTTGATTTATCTAATAAATATAGAGATTGGTCAAAAAAATTTGAAAATAAAATATCATGGAATTAAAATTTAAATATAATGTGTGGTTTTATTGCAGTAATTAATTCAAAAGGAAATTCTGAAAAGTTAAAAAAATCATTTTTCAAATTAAGAAATATAAACCAACATAGAGGACCAGACGATGTAAACATAATTCATAAAAGAAATTATTCTTTATTATTTAGAAGACTAGAAATTATTGATTTACATAAAAGATCTACTCAACCCTTTACTGACAAAACTGGTAAAATTCATTTATTATTTAACGGTGAAATTTATAATTATTTAGAATTAAAGAGTGATCTTCAACGTTTAAATATAAATTTTAAAACAAAATCAGATACTGAAGTTATAATGCAATCTTATAAATTCTGGGGGATAAACTTCGTAAAAAAATTGAGAGGAATGTTCAGTATAATAATTCTAGATAATTTAAAAAATAGATTTTTATGTTTTAGAGACAGACTGGGACAAAAACCTCTATATTACTCTAAATATAAAAATGGTTTGATTTTAAGTTCTGAAATTAAAGACATAATCTATTTTAAAGAAAAAAATCAAATAAGTGAAAATAAAAAAAAAATAATAAAATATTTAAATGTAAGTGAAGATAGTGCTTATGAAACTTTTTTTAATGATATTTATTCTTTTCCTTCTTCGTCAATGGGAATTATAAAAAATAACACCATTACAATCAAAAAATATTGGAACTTAAATATTAATAAAAATAAGGAATTTAATAATAATGAATTTGAAAGTATATTCTCAAATAATTTAAAAATTCATTTGAGATCAGACGTGCCTATTGCTTTTACTCTTTCTGGAGGATTAGATAGCTCAACCGTTTTGAGTAAAAGTTTAGAAAATAATTTAAAAGATCATAAATCATATAGCTTGTACTCAAATAAAAACAAAAATTTTTATGAAAAAAAATATATTCAAGAATTTATCAAAAAAAATTCTGTAAAACACACCTTTGTTAATATTGACTCAAAGAAAAAAAACTTAATTGAAGAATTCATTAAAATTGTAGATGAGCCATCTTTTTCTTCCTCATTTTTACCTCAACTAATACTTAGAAAAAAAATAAAAAAAGATGGGTTTAAAGTTTTAATTACTGGTGAAGGCGGAGACGAAGCTATGGGCGGATATAACAGAATGATATTTCCGTATCTTTACATTTTATTTCTAAAAAAAAATAAAAAAATCCCAAATGAAATAAAGAGCAAATTAATACAAAATTCATTATTTCATATTTTTCAAAAAAATTATTTGAATTATAAAAGAAAATTATACGATAATTTTAGAGAGGATAATTCAGCAAAAAATTTTTTATATAAAAATGAAACTTATAAAAATTTTTATAATATTAAAAATTTTGACAAAAAGAATGGATTTAAATATTTATTAAGAAATCATCTTTTTAATAAAGATCTGCCTTATATATTAAAAATCGAAGATAGGATTTCAATGAGCCAAAGTATTGAAAATAGAACACCTTTAATTGATCATGTTTTACTTGAATATATTTTTTCAATAAATGAAAAATATTTTATGTTTAATGGTGAAAATAAATATATGCTTAGAACAATTGCAAAATCTAAACTTCCTAAGTCTTTTTTTAACAAGCAAAAGGTTGGACGACCATCTCCAATATCAAGATATGTATTTGAAGATTATCAAAATAAGTTTTTAGACTATTTACATAGTAATAAAAGCAAAAATAATTATTTTTCTAATGACTTAATATACAGACAATATATCAAAGATAAGATTAATAATAATGAGTCAAATACTCAATTTTATTTTAAGGTTTTAAATCTTCTTATTTGGAAAAACGAATTTAATATTTAATAAACTTAAAAATTTATATTAAACTTTTTTCTAATCAACTTTGTATTTAATTTAACGTCTTCAATAATTTTTGTTATTTTTTTCCCTGTATTTTTTTTGAAATATGGATTTTGTACTCTTTTAAGATTTTTAATAAATCCTTTGTCAAATAGACAAGTTTTAATTTTATTATTAATACTATCAGAATTACATTTCACATCTAAAACATTTTCTGGCTTTAATCTTCCATTTTGCCTCGAACCGATATTTAAAACTGGGCACTTAAAAATTACTGCCTCCTTAATACCTGAGGATGAATTTCCTAATACTAAAACATTTTTATTTTTACTCAAATTCAATAGCGAATGGTATAAATGGTTTCCTAATGATTTGTATAAATTAAAATTTTTATATTTTTTATCAAATTTTTTAAGTTCTAAAATGATTTCTTCGCTTCCTACATCATTATTGGGATAAGTAGCTATTACCTGACAATTATATTTTTTTATAAAATATGAAACTGATTTTAAGATTTCTTTTATAAAAAACTTAGACAAATGAGGCTCTGTTGAGACAGGATGTTGTGTTAAGATAAACAAGGGACTATCATCTTTTAAGTTAAATTTATCTTTTAAATCTTTATGATTGGTAAACTTTTGTTTATAAACTAAATCATTAATTGGTAGTCCTACATTGTGAACTCTCCATTTTTCCTCACCCATATAAATTAAGTTTTTATAAGAAGTCTTATTGGTAACAAAATGAAAATGACTTAATTTTGTAATTGCATGCCTTACATTGTCATCAAAAGTACCGCCCTCTGTGATGTCCCCTCCCTCAATATGAAAGGTTGGTATTCCTAATTGAGAAGACGCTATAGTTGCAGCAAAAGTCTCGAATCTGTCAGCATTTACTAAAAAAATATCAGGATTAATTTTATTAATTATTTTTGAGTATTTGAGAACACCTTGACCAATTAAATTTGGTGTTTTTACTCTTGAATTAGAATTATTTTTAAGTTTAATTTTTGCTGCTATTTTAAGCTTATCTTTTTTAATCTGTATTATTGTTTCTCCAAACTTTTTATCCAAGTGAG
>MDSZ01148620.1_pt1 | contig 13329 bp, 14 predicted proteins | sample 811201 | NCBI WGS metagenome assembly MDSZ01 (sample SAMN05326647, study PRJNA326480) | marine metagenome | isolation source: seawater | place: Indian Ocean: North | collected 2010
AAGCGTCAAACGTATCTTCAATATGACTTACAATAGGCTCTAAGGTTACAACACATTCTTGTGTGATCTCCGCTTTAAGCCTCCCATTTACGGTAATGACATGCCCTGCGGTACGCTCAAGCACAATCTGTGCACTCAAGGCATCAACGGCGCTCACATTCAAGCGCTTTGCAAGGGCTTCTTTTTGTGCCTCGCTTGCTTCAAAATCAAGAGTCAGCGGCTCTTTTTCTAAGTCCTCTACCGCGAATTTATACGAAAACTCCGGCTCAGGCACACGTCGTCTAATAACCATTACAATTCTCCAAAATTAACAGAGCCCGACAATATCGGCTCTACGCTCTGTTTTTCAAGCCCTTTATGACACCCTCGGATATAGGCCGTCAACTTTTTCAGCTTCTCTTGCTCGGCTTTTCCCTCATAAACATTCTTTGATAATGCCGCCATGAGAGAATCATCCGTCTTTTGCTTAAGCGCTTCTGCATATATATGTGAGCGGCCATTAAACCCTTTCATCAAAAAGCGCATCCTTTTAGGTACTGTCATGTCACCAAGTCCGACTTGCCTTAAAGACTGGTCCATATCGGCAAACATTACATCAAATAAGGCTTGAGACACTTCCTTGCCGCGCTCTTCATCTTCAGCCTCCAACAGACGATTCATAATCAGGAAAACATGAAGTGCTAGCATCTCGAAACGACCATCCATCGTATCGGGCACATCCAATATATCAAAGAAGTAAGGGTGACGCGCTCTATTCATCGCCATCGTGTATAACTGGATGGCTTCTTTCTCATAGGGCTTGTCATGTGTTTTAAAAATGCTAAACATGTATCTAGTGAAATCTAAACAAGAAACGCATATGTTCAAGTACTTTTTCAAGATCAGCGCCTATAATATCGCTATTGCACTTGTTATTCTTACAGCAACAAGCTGTGCGCCGAGCCGTGCATTACATGGAAATCTTGTTACACCAGACCGCACAGAAAATCTAGCCTTTGGAAAAAGTACAAAAGATGACGTTATGCGCGCCCTTGGAAGCCCGACATCGCGCGCCGCTTTCAACGATAATATATGGTATTACATTGGTATCGAAACGACCAAACAGGGATTTATGGATCCAAAAATCAAAAACAAGAAAGTCGTCCTCGTCGCTTTTGATGAACAAGGCGCATTATCGAGATTTGAAAACATCACGGAAGATGGTGTTGATGTGCCGATTGTATCACGCGAAACACCTACTCATGGTACAAACCTAACTGTTTTAGAACAGCTTCTTGGCAATGTAGGACGCTTTAATGCCGCAGCTGATCAAGGTCAGCTAGACCGCTAAACGTTAAACTCTAACGCCTCCGATCAAAAGCCAACCTATTAGACCTTATTTTACTTAGCCGCTTCTTTAGCAATGAACTCAAGCATTGTTTGTGTACAGCGCTCGGCTTTTTCCGTGCCTTCAAGATATGCTGTAGACGCCGCCATAACCTTATCGCAATAATCTTTGGCTTGTGGGTTCACATCCGTAATCGCGCCGCAGAACGATACAAGTACACCGACGGGGCTAAAGAATTTCTCGCCCTTAAAGTCACTTTCAAATAGATCAGGTGCCGTGCCGCCTGGTAATTCGTAATATGAATACCCATCACGGCATATGACTTCTGAGCCCATCACATTATTCCCATGTTGGAAATCCGCGATATCTGCCATCGTGTCACCATTGGCATTCCCAGTCACAATCATCCAGCCGCCTTCATCGCCACCAACATTGATCGGAATACGAGCCGCCGCAATATCGGAAAGCTCCCACCAATAATCACCTTGATTGCGGTTTTCACCACGTTTAAAGCCATTATCATCCAGCACCTTAGACACGCGATCAACCATGAATTGCTCCCCTTTGGAGATCGTCCATTTTGCTGATAACACCATTTTAAAGTTGTTCTTCTGTGCCTTGCTTGCGGCGATTTCGCCGTATTTTTCAAGGTCCGCAATAACCATTTCCTGTGTAATAACCGCCGTTTCCAGACCATCAATCGTTTTTACTTCGCAGGATTTTTCTGAATAGAAGTCACCGCTTCCATAGCGCAAGACAGCCACAGGTTTTTTATATCGCCCAGGGCCCATTGTCATACGAAACATCCCTATCGCCCCGCATAAAGGACGGAGCAAAATATTGGCGGACTTCCATCCCTTTGCTTTAATATCAGCGTGGTTAGACGCCGTAGATATCTTCACCCCGCTACCGCAAGAACGAATAGCTTCAGCGGCCTGCGCAATACATTCATCGTTCGTGGCAATACGCGCTTCAACCCCTGTATCCGCATCGACACTCGGAAACTGGCTAAACACGATCTCCTTGACCATATCGGCGGCGCGGCGGGCGCTCTCATCGCCATTACAAAAAGCATACGGTTTTAAATTATCCATTATTTTGTCTCTCTTTCTTTAATGTCACTAATCTCTCACGCGGCGCCAGATACCTTAGAACTACGTATCCTAGCACACCAGATAATACAGATGCGATAATAACCCCTAAACGAACATAGACGGCATTATCAACCGAATGAAACGCCAGCCCACCGATAAACAGCGACATCGTAAAACCAATCCCACATAAAACAGAAACCCCGTATAGTTGTGTCCAGTTGGTCCGGCTCGGCATGTTACATATACCGAGTTTTACTGTCAGGAATAAAGGTATAAACACACCGATTTGTTTCCCAAAAAACAAACCTACCGCTATCCCCAACGTCAGAGGATTCAATAAAGTTTCCAGTGTAATACCATCAAAAGAGACACCCGCATTGGCAAAACCGAATACTGGCAGAATAAGAAACGCGACCCATGGGTGAAGACCGTGTTCAAGATGCTTTGACGGAGAGAATGTTGCATTGTCTTTTGCTCTCAGCGGGATAAACAAAGCCGTGATAACACCCGCCAGCGTCGCATGCACACCTGATTTCAGCACAGCAACCCACATGATAATACCCAGCAAGATATACCCCACCGTGCTTGAGACGCGGAACAGGCTGAGCATTCCCAAACCTAAGATACAAAAGCCACTAACGATGAGAGCATTGATATGAATATCATTCGTGTAGAATAAAGCGATCACTACAACAGCAATCAAATCATCAATGACCGCAATCGCCGTAAGGAGAATTTTTAATGAAATGGGGACACGGCGACCAAGCAACGCCAGCACACCCAACGCAAAGGCAATATCCGTCGCCATAGGGATCGCCCAGCCATCAATATACTCAGCCTGACTCTGATTCATATAATAGAAAATAGCGGCAGGCAGGGCCACACCGCCAATCGCGGCAATCGCGGGGAGTAAAGCTGTCTCACGTGTTGAAAGCTCCCCTTCCAACAATTCGCGCTTAATTTCCAACCCAACGAGAAAGAAGAAAATCGCCATGAAGCCATCATTGATCCAAAGCAAGATCGGCTTATCAACGACAAGCCTAAAAGAATCTTCCGCGACAATACCGATCCCGAACGCAACATCATTCAAAAGATAGTAATACAAACCAGAAAAGTCGGAATTGGCCACAAGCATCGCAAATAAAGATGCAAAAACCAGAACGATCCCGCCGGATGCTCCTAAGTGAAAAAACTGACGCGCTGAGGTTAGAAGCTCATCCGCCGTATCATCAATCAAGTCTTTAAAATTCTTTTTGAAGCGTTTCATGGTGTCTTTAAAGATGGGGTACACACACCTCTTTGTCTAGTGTTTTTGACGATATATCCTCTTATCTTCCGAACGTTTATACACATAAATCCCAAGCACTGATAACCCAACAGCCCATATCGGACTCAAAGCCCCCACAGCCTCGATCAAAAAGCCCGCATTTTTCGTCTCAAAAATCATTACATAAGCAACCGCCAGCATCTGCGCCGTCCATGTTATGGCCATTAAATAGCCGAATGTGGGTCGCATATGGCGCACATACTTATCTTCTGAAGAGATTTCCGCGCGAATGGATTGGTTAATCTCCGATATAATATCTGCGTTCATTTCGCTCTCAATTTTCAAGACTTCTTCCATATGACGGTGAATTTCTTCTTGGTCTTCCGTACTGATATCGCCATTGGAAAACACAGAAGATATTTCCTCAAGTACGGCGCCCGCTTTTTGAAGCTTCTCGCTTTTATGGTTTTTAAACACTTTCGATAGCGCGGAGACTATACCAGAAACGCCAGTTGCTTTGAGTATGGAAGAAATCATAGTCTATGCCTTATCTTTATAAAAAATATGATCACCTATGACCGCTATTTTTACCAGTGATCGCGCCCAATACGGCATCACGGAACGGGCGTGGTAATGTGTCGCCCCTTTTGTTTTATCCTCCAAGAAGCCAAGGACTGCTCGCGTAGCAATACGTTTTGCGGTTACAAAATAAACATCTTCCTCATCCAAATTTATAAGCTTTTCCCTGTTTGGGTCATCTTTATTCCAACAAGAAAACTGATAGGGTTGCTGGCAAACCTCAATCACATTATCACCCCACCAATAACCGCCTTTTTCTCGCGCCAGTGCAACACGGTTTAGGATAACATTGGCCACCGCTTCCATACCCTCAGCCCCTTCACCGCGTGCCTCTCCCCACAACGTGCGCGCCAACACATCAATTTCCAGATGTCTTTTATATGAACGCGCATCTATAGAATCCGTTGCTTCATTTCGCGTTTGTTTGGTGGCGCATAAAGGTTGCGCCACTAATTTAGGCTTCTTCACTTTGCTCATTGCAAAACTCCTATTCATAAGGGTTAAAATTTGTATGTAGGGAATGGGATTGCTTATCAACCCCCTGCCATCCAAGCGGCGAGGCAGTCATATTCTTTCGTTCTATACGCACAGGCTCACTCATCAACGCGCCCGCCACAGCATCAAGACCATCATCATGCCCCTTCGACATGGCGGGCTTCCATTCTTGCATTTCGCGCAAGAACGGCGTTTTCTTGACCCGCTCGTGAACATGTAACAAACGCGCCGCCAGCACGACATCAAAGGCCTCTAAAATGCGCATATCTTTATTCATCCGCGCTGAATGCTCTATTACGGCACAGCCATAACCGATAGCGGATAATTCTCTACGTAATATCGAAGGCAGGAAACGCCCCAGCCCATTAATCTCTACCGTGATTGACGGAATGTAATATTGTCGGCACAGCATCGCTATTTGCCTACATTGCTGGCTCGCTTCATCTTCACTGCTATCATCGTGGCATGATATGTAGCGCACTTCATGCAGATAACGCCGTCCCTTTGCATCGGAAAAAACCAACGCAAAAACAGAGGCATCTCTGTCACGTCCTTGTGCATGAACACCAAAAGCAGGATCCCACCAAGCAGAGGCAGAAACCATACGATCATCATTTAGGCTAAGCAGTGGACGACGTCCGCTTTCTTGATAACAAAGCTCTCCTTGATAAAAATGCAATAAATGTGGATCGAGACGGCTGTCATGTATATCGACAGGCCTAAGCATCATCTGACTTTCAAACTTATTCGGCCCCGTGGCCCGTTTTAATTTTTCAATCGACTCTGTGCTATATCGCTCCGGCCAGCTTGGCGTACCGCACGGTTTTAGGATGGGCACTTCTAAACGTTTGAAGTCATGCAAAAAAGGTTGATCTTCTTCAAATTCAGGCCGCGCTTCTTTCGCGTAAATCGAATGGTAGTGGTGCGGCGTACCGACATATATTTGAGCGCCGCCCGCCACCAATACAAAATTGGCTTCCACGAGGCGCTGTCTCAAATCCAAACGTTTTTCCAAACTCGAACAGGTATTGGGCACTTCAACGTCATCAAATAGGATAAGATCAGCGCGGCTTCCTGTAATATTCGTACTCACCCCTTTTGCCATCATAGAAGGATCGCGCAATTCTTTATCACGCGCTACGGTGAACCGATCAGATGCCCATTGGTCGGCGCTCTCGGGCCTCAAAAATTTGGTCAGAGGGTGTTTTTCAATAATGCGTTTCACATTACGCACCATCTTCTTTGCCAAAGGCTGATCACCTGCCAAAACCAATATGCGTAAATCAGGCCAGCGATATAAAAGCCACGCCGCAAACAATCCCACGAGCGTTGATTTACCGCATGAACGAAACGCCATAAGAAGTAGATATCGATCTCCTTTTAGCCATGCCTTTTCGAGCCATTTAGCTATGCGAATATGAATATTTGGCGTTGTTTGCTTTTGCAGTTGGTTCCACAAAACCACGAATAAACGAAAAGATATTTTGGTTGTCATGTAACCCTTTCACCTCTAAATATTATTGTTATGAAACTCATACTCCTGCCCCAAAAAAATGATGCACAAAGCTGGTTTAGCTTTGTCGTCATCCGTATCGTTATTCTCTATGCATTGATGCTGTTGCTTTTGGTATCCTGCCAGCGCTCGATGGTGTTTCACCCGAATGAAGAGAAACCAACTTTGGCACAATACAATGCCACCGAGATTGCCCATGAAGTTAACGTCACAACGGAAGATGGCTTTACACTTCATGGCTGGGCATTTGATAAACCGCAGGGGAAATATCTCATGGTTTACTTCCATGGTAATGCAGGACATTTTGGTGGACGCACGCACGATGCCCGTATGTTTAATGATTTGGGCTACCCTGTTATCTTAACCGAATATCGCGGTTTTGGCGGCAATTCCGGCAAACCAACAGAAGAAGGTTTTTATAAAGATGCGCGAGCATGGATATCTTGGGCAAAAGAAACATACCCCAATAAAAAAATTGTTCTATACGGGGAGTCTTTGGGCACAGGAGTTAGCTCAAAAATGGCCGCTGAATATGATCTGGCCGGCGTTATTCTCGAAGTCCCCTTCACCAGCGTAACGGATGTAGCGCACGACCGTTACTGGTATTTCCCTGTGCGCCTGCTTGTCTTTGATAAATTCGACACACTTTCACGTATAAAACAGATCGAAGAACCCATCCTTATAATGGGCGGCGAACAAGATCAGGTTGTACCGGGAGAACATGCCAAGATCATTTTTGACGCAGCGAACGAACCAAAGACATTATATTTCGAGCCACGCTCCGATCATTTCCAAATCTATGATTATGACGGCTTAAAATATGTTCGTGATTTCATGCAAAACCTCGATTAGTCCTTTTGGATTTTCTTAAGCTCTGCTTCAGCATTGGCCAGTAATAAAGCCAGTTCCGCATCTTCTTCGCGGTGGCCTGTTTCATCTGGCAAATCTGCCCATTTGGCTAGTTTTATCAGAAGCTCAACATGGGCTATCGCCGCTTTACACGCACTATGGTGGGCCGAGAACTCTTTGGCGGATTCAAACCCTGCGTCACTATCATAAAAATCTTTATAGGATTGCAACGTTTTAGCAATGGCATCGGGAAGAAAATGCGCGATTTGGCGCCGCGTTTCTTCCTCGATTTTCACACCCTGTTCTTGAGGCATATTTATAGGTCTTTCTTATTATTATTTGTTTTTTTATTGTTTAAGCGTCGAAGCGCGAGATCATATGCCATTTAGACCCGTCGGAAACCACAGTAATCGCATCATAATGATTATTTAAAGCCTGTGATGATTGATCAGGGCCGTTACCTCCCTGCTCCGTCACGGTGACCGCATTTGCAGATGGGTCTGATTTCTTGATGGATATAGTTCGTCCCACCGCCTCCGCCGCATTGGCTGGCGGTAATTGCGCCGTTAGCGCTCCTGTATAGCTCGAAAGAAAATAAGTATCGACAGCCATATCAATGTTGTAAATCCCTGTCCCGTCATAATAACGTGTATTCCCCGCCATGCGATTGGATGATTTGATCATCCATTTTGCGCCATCTGAGATAACGGTTGCATAATCATTTGGGCCGCCCAGAAAAATAGGTCGCCCACCAGGATTTTTGCTTTCGCTTTCTTCTTGGATGATCACAAGATTACCTGTGGTGTCTATTTTCTTAAAGGTGATTTCCTGTCCTTGCAAATCAAGTGGGTCAGGCAATTCACACACTGTTTCACCGTTATAAGCCGAGACGAGATAGTAAGACACCGCACCATCAACCTCGACAGTGGCCGCAGAAGCCTCATTAATAAAAGCCGTGTCATAGTGCATTGCCGAGACATTCAAGTCCGACACGCTGGTTTTTTTCAGCGTGTTTTTATAAGGGTAACCCGCATTAATCGCCGTGTAATTACCGCCAGAAAAATCATAAATGGCTGGCCCCGCACTGGCAGAAAACAGATTAATGATCGCCGTTTCTACCGATCCGGAATCAAGCTGTATATTCGGTACAGCCCCAAGACTTTCGGCATAAAAATTCGTAATCAGTGTTTTATCTGTATTCGCGCCAACTCTGAAACACGCTAAAGCATCAGGGTCAATATTCGCTTCACAATCGGTAAAAGCATTATTGTATTTACCGTACTCAACATAAAACCCTGTACCGCTTAAATCAGCACCGAGAGAATAAACGCGCACATCATTAAATTTATTCGCATTGGGCGTATCCCCCGCCCCGTTCAATGTGAGATGCACACCATGTGTGGCTGGCTGTGCAATGAGAATGTTAGAAAAGCTGTTCCAATAACATGGCTTGTTGGTATCCGTATATCCATCGAGCTGTAGACCAATATTGGGCCCCCAGATTGTTAAATCTCGGAGTGTGTTCTGCACACAAGGTTGACTCACACCGTACAGCTTTACGCCAACAGCACCACCCTCAATTCGTATATTGGATATACACGCATAGCCCTCATGTAGCTCAAGCGCATTAAAGCTATTGTTCTGTGCTTTTAAGATAGAGGTCTGACCACCACCAAAAATTGACTGACTTTGTGTCAGAACAATAGGTGCCGTAACGCGATACGTTCCGCGCGGTATAAAAACATTATTATAGGCCGTCAGCGCTTGTTGTATCGCTAATGTATCATCGCTCACCCCATCCCCGACTGCGCCGAAGTCTTTGACGGAGATAACATCCCGCATCTTGTCATCCATGGTCCGAATACTGGCTCCAACGCCGCTGGCTGTATAATTCGGAGCTTGCTGAACAATATTCGCAACCATCGGCACTGGATCGCCATTTTCATCAAAGCCAAAAACTTTACCAGCCCGCGCCGAACGCTCAGGCACATCAAAAGATGCTGGCGCTTCTGTTTCAGGATAGCGAAGCATCTGGTCATTTTGCCTCTCGATCTGTTGAAGCGCCGCAATAATAAAATCAAGCTCACTGTTCAGCGCCTGAGCCGAAAAATCGCCACCTTCCAAAAAATCAGTTAGACGCTCAAGCGGCATGACGCGCTTAAGCATGACAACAATCTCAGCACTTGGCGCCGTATCAAATGTGACGGAGCCGCCCGCACTTAAACCCGCATCATTGATCGTAAAGCCCGCATATTGACGCGCCCCATCAAAATAAACATGCAAGTCTTCGGAAGCAAAAATAGGAAAAGGAAAATCAAAATTGGTTTCTTCGCCATCTGCGACATAGCGAATAATCGGTTTGGTATCTGGTATTTTTATATGCTCAAGCATCTTAATATCTTCTCTTTATTATCCATGGTTGATTTAGCCGAACAGGCTACGCTCCAGTTTTTGGCGCTGTCTTAATTGTGATGTTTCCAGCAAATTTTGACTTTGAATATTCTCAATATCCTGATCGATAGCGCGCAAACGAAGTTCATCAAGGCGTTCACGTTCATTCTTTTCGTCTTCGCTTTCTTCGAAAAGCCCAAGCAAAATCGCCTCCCCCGATCCGCCGGCAGAACCGACACCGCTTGCCCCTGAAGCTGCTCTTTGTCTGGCAACAGCGCGTTTAAGCGCCGCCTGACGTTCGGTTTCATCTTGCGCGGCCTGGAGCTGAATATTTTCTCTATCCAGAGCCGCTTCGCTTTGCGCTTCGGACAATTCCTGCCCCTGTTTTTGCTCTAATTGCTGAAGGACAATATTTTGCTGTGCGCGCAATTCCTGGCGCTTAGCTTTGTTATCAATAATTTGTCCGGCAATAGCGAGACCGTTTGAAAGCGTCCCGCCTGTGAAACCGCCCAGTACCGATGTTGCCATCCCTGTTAGCGGAGAAGATAAACCACCCATGATGGTCTCCTTTCGTCATATGTTGATTGTTGTTTTGAAAAAATTGAAACGGTATTACAGCCCGATTTTCATCTCGGTCTTAACAGAGAGCAGCGTGAAAGGAAGCGCGATAGATTGCTCAATACGCCATAAAGGTTTACTTAAATCCCTACTCCATCCCAAGGCCCGAATTGAAACATCCCTGCTGACTTGCGGTGCGGGCGCATCCAGCTCAATTTCATCCGCCGCACTTAATGCGATATCTTTGAGACCGCTCCCTGTATCTAACCGCAAAGCGGCTGTATCTTCGACCCGAAAATCTGCCTCAATCAGCCGCACCGTTCTGGCTGTCCCGGCGCCGCTGATAATGCTCGGCGGTAAAGGCTCAATAATATGCGTATAAGGCAAACCGACAATAACGCTATTAGCCGCTTCGTCTAAGACAATCTGTCCTGATATGACAATTTGAGGGTCTTTGACAATACCATCGGCTGTGATGCTGACTTCTTTACCTTCCAAATGATCCAAACCAGACCATGTCAGGGCTGGCGTTTCACTCTCGCCTTCAAGAGCAGAATCTACATAAAGCCCTGATTGCATAACCTCAATCATGTACGCATCACCGCGTTTAATAAGAAAATAACTGTCTTCCCCAACGACGGCGACAGATTGTACCGCTCCAGCCGTTTCATGAAGCGTCCACGCAGATACCTGCTGCGTGCGGTATAGTGTCAAACTCGCCAGCTTCCCATCGCTACGCACAACAAAGAGCAATCTATTATCGGGATCAAAGGCTTGATCCGTCACATCTTGCACAATATGCCGCGCGACAAGAGCAAGGTCGCTAGCCTGATACGCCGCTTCTAAATCTGTATAGAGGAATTCCCTAACCTCATTGCCGTTACGAGAGATAAACATTGTCGCCCCATCTACATCCAATGGCTGGATATATCTGTTCACAGGAGAACCAATCCGTGTTTGCCGAGAAAGCTGAACAGTTTGAGGTGTCAGCGGCGTGCCGCGCACTTGCCACTCCCCACCACTTGTAAAGACCTGCAAATCACGGCTGGAAAAAACAGCGCGGATCGCATTGACCTGATCGGAGAAAATGCCAAATTCAATTGCTTCATCATCTAAGCCTGTTCCAAGATCAAAATTCCATAGATCACCTGTTTTTGAGAACCATAAACGGTTCGGCAAATCACGGGACCCACCTATCACCAAGCGGTCCTGATGAAAGGCTACCGTGACGGGATAGCCACGCACATCGGAAAAGGCCTGTTCTTGCCAAAACTCTGTCGCATTCGTATCGGTAAGATCTTCAATCGTGGTCGCACTCACGACTGTTGGCGAAGCGACACTATCAATCTCAATCTCTTTGTCCTTAATACGCAGGCGCGTGCCTTCGTGGCCACTGACAAAAACATCGGATGAGGCCGTGATATTAATTGACCCGCTAACTGCATCGGCCTGAAGCGTCACATCATCTGCCGAAAATTTAAAATAAGGTTGCTGTTTCGCATTATCACGCGATGGGTCGAGATAATATTGCCATGTATTTAAAGACCAGACCCCACCAGCCCCGCGCGTCAATGTTTGCGGCGCTACATCAGGATGGGTTAGCAAGATTGTATCGGCGCTTTGCGTCCATGCGATATTTTGAATCTGATCTTCTGTCCATGGCGCGACAAGACTTGTTAGTAATACGCCGTCATCATAAATACTGATCAACTCATCCGTCACAACAAGTAGATAGATTTGCTCGGTGTTGAATTCAAACGAAATAAGGCGGCCTGACCCTTGCGCCGTGTCAACATAGGCAAAGCCATCACGGCGCGTAATGCCTCCTGTTGGGTGAATAAAAACATTCTTCAGTGTTAATGCACCATTATCATAAGCCTTCAAATCACCGCGCCCTAAAAGACGCCTATTAATTTCTCCGGCAGTAAAGTTGGTTTTAACCTGGCGAATAATCGTCATCGTTTATGTCTTTCTTTTAGTCTCTTAATTGAAATTAGTTACGCGCATCAATGAGCGAAAATTGCTCGAGACGTGATGGCGTGTCTTGCTGAGCATCAACTTGTTTGGCACGTGCATAAGATTGCTCGGCTAGTTTCATAAAAACATCTGCACGCGATGTGCTTTCAGTAATCGGAATTACAAATTCTGCCGCCAATCGTGCAATCAGCGCCGCATCAAAAAATGGCGGAAATGCACTCTCGTCCGGCCTAAAAATATAGGTTAGCAAAACACCGGAGCTATCGGTCTGAAGCGTGTCTTTATTGATCCGAAAATCAAGGCCGCGCCCGCGGCCATGATGCCCCGCCGACAAAGCACGCAAAAAGTCATTAGGAAGTTGATAGGCAAAATCATAATCTGCTTCCGGATTTTGTGCGAGTTGATTTAACACTTCCTGCCCCGTTGCAAAGCTCCATCCGTAAGAGGATAAAAGATCGTCGCGAATTGAACCATATAGCGTACCCGCCACATCGGCTTCGGTTGTGCCATCGGCAAAAGAACTTATTGGGCGCGCACCAATACGGATCAGCGCATGGCTACACAAAGCCACATCTGTTAAGGACATATTTTTCTCCTTAGTAAAAGAAAATGAATTTTTGTTGAAAAGGTGGATATGCGGCACGGGTGAACAAGATTGGAAATAACAATCCTGTTTTAAGGTCAAAAGAGGAAGGGAAAGGAATCCCATGCCGCATATCCGGGTGTTTGAGTTGCTACAACGCGGGCCAATTCCAAGCAAGAGGAATTGTTACCAAGTTAGAGGAGGAGACAAACCAGCGGAGCAAACTCAATTCGTATTTATAAGTGTTACGCTGAGAACAAGCTCACCGTTACTTCTGACCCATCATTGTCAGTCACAATGTAGAAATTAGTAACGGGTGTGCCGTCTGTATCTACATTAATGATAATCAGGTCGTTCACACGGAGCATATTCGCCGCCTTGTCAAAGTAATTGCTCGCAATCACTTCAGCCGCCGTATCTACCGTTTTAAAGTGCCAAAGCGTAAAAGTATTCGCATAGGCTAGTACGCTCAAATCTGAAGATTTAAATGCCATGATCTATATCCTTTCTTTACGCTGGAGTTTCGTCACAGGTAATCTCAACGACCCCTGATGTATCGATGACTTTAGCGCCCTGGCTCATCATGTTATTGACGAAAAAGGAAGCGCGATCATTGTGATAGCTGACATTCGTTTCAACATCAGCACCTGCCGCATGGCCTATCGCCGTACGGTGATACCAATAACAAGAACGAAC
>MDSZ01267454.1_pt1 | contig 13329 bp, 15 predicted proteins | sample 811201 | NCBI WGS metagenome assembly MDSZ01 (sample SAMN05326647, study PRJNA326480) | marine metagenome | isolation source: seawater | place: Indian Ocean: North | collected 2010
ATAATTACTTTTTGCGGCTTTTGCTATGGCTTCCTCTAATGCGGATATTACGATTGTCTTATCAATCATCTTTTCTTGAGCAACAGTTTCTGCAATTCTTAAGATTTCAATTTTGTTAGCACTGACCATATTTTTCCTTTAACGTAAAAAAAAAGTGGGCTTAACCCACTTTTATTTGAATTAGCATTATTTTGTATTCCTATACACCTGTATAGTTAATAAATCAAGCACGTAAAGTTATTTGATTTCAAAAAGTTAACAGGTATATTTCCCTTCCGTTTTCGATTGCTTTTTGCTGATACCTAGATATTCCATATAATTTGTCATTTGTTGATAAAGTCCTTAAATAATACTCTCCAAAAGACTTTTTATATTTATTAAGTAATTTTTCTGTATCATTTATATATAGTTTTGAGTCTGTAGTCATATGTATTGAATATCTGGTTTTAATTATTTTTTTTAAAACTGTAATAATTTCATATGACATTAGCCTTCTTTTATTGTGTCTTTTTTTTATCCAAGGATCTGGGTTTATAATATATACTGTATCTACTGATTTTTCTGGAGTTGCTTCTAAAAAATAAATACTATTTAAGTTACTTAAAATTACATTTTTTAATTTGAGACTTAAAATTTTTTCGAGAACATTTGCTATTCCATTAAGATATACTTCCACGCCAATAAATAATTCGTCCGGTTTAGTAATTGCATTATTAATTAAAAATTCACCATTACCAAAGCCTATTTCGATATTTATTTTTTTAAAATGATCTGGGAAAACTATTTTTTTTCGAAGAGATGTATCATTATGATACCCAATTATGATGTTATCAAATGAAAATTGATTATAATGAGTAAAAATTAAATTCTTTTTTTTCAAAGACAATTTTTTTGAAATTTTTCTTCCTTGATATGAGTAATACTCAGGGAATTTGTCTTTCAATAAAAACAATTATTAAAGTTTGTTAGCTAAATCAATTTTTTCCCAGGAGAAAGATCCATCGCTTTCAGCGTCTCTACCAAAGTGTCCGTATGCTGCACTTTTTTTATAGATTGGTTTATGTAAATTTAGATGGTCTCTTATACCCCTTGGTGTGAGATCAATATTTGCCGTGATCTTTGTTATAAGGTCTTCATCTGACATTTTTGAAGTACCATGCGTATCAACATAAATAGACAGAGGATCTGAAACTCCAATTGCATAAGCTAATTGCAAAGTACATTTTTCAGCTAGGCCGGATGCAACGATATTTTTAGCTATATATCTTGTTATGTATGCTGCTGATCTATCAACCTTGGTAGGGTCTTTCCCGGAGAATGCACCTCCACCATGAGGAGCTGCTCCACCATAAGTATCAACTATAATTTTTCTACCAGTTAACCCTGTATCTCCATCTGGTCCACCTATAACAAATTTACCAGTTGGGTTGATTAATATCTCAGTTTCATTGTTTATCCATTCCTCTGGCATTACATTTTTAATAATAGGAATTATTATTTCACTTACTCCTTGCTGATCGAGATTTTCGTCATGTTGGGTAGAAACAACAATCTTGGTACATTTTTCTGGATAACCATTTTTATATTGAAGAGTTACCTGACTTTTAGAATCGGGTTGAATACCGGCTGTTTCTCCATTTTTTCTTTTAAATGCCATTTCTTCTAAAATTTTATGCGAATAGTAAATTGGTGCAGGCATCAAAGAGGGGGTTTCTTTACAAGCATACCCAAACATAATTCCTTGATCGCCAGCCCCTTGATCTTTGTTTCCTGATGCATCGACACCCATTGCAATATCTGCGGATTGACTGTGAACTCCTGAGCAATCAAATGAAAAATTTTTCCAATGAAAACCTTCCTGCTCATAGCCAATTTCTTTTACTGCTTTACGAGCCAATGACTCATAATCGCAATTGTAATTTTCTGGACCCCTAACTTCACCCGCCATTACCACCTTATTAGTTGTAACAAGTGTTTCCATTGCAACTCTAGAATTTTCAGGGTTTTCTTGTGACAAGAAATCATCTACAACTGAGTCTGAAATTATATCACATACTTTGTCGGGATGACCTTCCGAGACTGACTCACTGGTAAATAAATAGTTTTCACTCATATATAAATTTTTTTATTCTCTTGATCGAACAGCATAGCCAATTATAAAAAATAAAACTATCAAAAAATACGTAAAAAGATTTCCAAATTCTTTATAAACTGTTGTTTCTAATTTTTTTGGGATTTTCATATCTAGGAAGGTATTTTTACTAGAATTTGTGACGTTTATTACTTCTCCTATTGGACTAATTAATCCTGAAATACCTTTATTTGAAGATCTAACCATTGGTATTCCAAGTTCAATAGATCTAAATTGTGCATGAACAAAATGCTGTTTTGGACCACTAAAAGTACCAAACCAACCATCATTGCTTATATTTACCAGTAGATTTGTATCGCTTGATATACTTCGACGAACAAAACTAGGAAAAATTGCCTCATAACAAATTAATGGAGAAATCTCAGTAGTAAATATTTGATTTTTTTTTCCTTTAGTTAGATCATTTTGTGTGAATAAATTTTTAGGAAATAAATAACTAATTAATTCAGAAAGTGGGAAATACTCGCCAAATGGCACAAGGATTTTTTTATCATAAATAAATCCTTTGTAGCTTAGAGAATTATAAAAATTATCTTGATCCTTTCTAATATATCCAACTATCCAGTTTTCTGGTTTATTTTCATCAAAACCAAGAGAGGTCTCTGGAAATACAGTGACCAGGTCAAGCGAACCAAGATTTTTGGTTTGAATAATTGAATCTCTAGTCCATTTTTCTTGTTGATCAAAATAAGTATGAATAATTCTTATTTCATTATCAGAGTAAACTAATTGATGATTTATAATTCTTGAAAACCCATATAGATATAATGAACTAATTATTGCAAATGCAATAAGGAAATATAATTTTTTTTTATTATTAAATATAAATGTAAAAAGACAAACTGAACTAAATACAGTTAACAATCCAATACCATAAATTCCTAAAATAGAAACTGTTTGAGAAAAACTTAGTGACCATGACCAGCTATATCCAATTAAATTCCATGGAAGTCCTGTAAACAATGTACTTCTTAAAAATTCAAAAATTACCCATATAGAACTAAAAAAAAATATTTTTGAATTTGATTCACTCCAAAGAAAGGCATTAACTAATTGCATCACTCCAAAAAAAATTGAGAGTAAAAGTGGAAAAAGCATAAATATAATTGGAACTACATAAAATAAATCTGAGTCAAATTCTAGTATCGAATTTGAAACCCAATACATGCTGAGCATAAAAAAACCATAACCAAAAAATAAACCGTTAAAGAAAAAAATTTTATGATAATTTTGTACAGTCTTAAAAGCATAGTCATTAAGAAAAAAATATATACCGATTACAAATACTGAAAGAAATGGTAAATTAAATGGCTCAAAACTAAAAGCTAACAATAAACCTAACAAAAAATTAAATATAAAAAAATAAAAATTACGGGGTGGAATGAATTCCAAAAAATTCATTATTTTTTAGGAGTTGATACTTGAACAGACTTGATTTTCATTGGATCTGCATCCTTTATTTCAAAGATTGTTCCTGAATTATGTTTTATAATCTCACCCCTTTGCGGTACTCTACCAGCAATTGAAAAAATTAATCCTCCTAGGGTATCAATATCTTCATGTACGCTTGAATCAAGAAATTGTACATTAGTTACTTTTTGAAGTTCATCAATTTCTACTCTAGCACTTGCCTCAAAAGTATTTGAAGAAGATTTAATTAACATGGGTAAATTTTTTTCATCGTGCTCATCTTCGATTTCACCCGTAATTTCTTCAATTACATCTTCAATTGTAATCAAGCCATCAGTACAACCATATTCGTCGATAACTATACCCATGTGCAATCTTGTTATTTGCATTTTTAGAAGTAAATCAAGCACTGGCATTGAAGGAGGTATTTCTAAGATATCTCTTTTTAAATTACTGAGAAAATTTGTCTCAACTTTTTTTTCATATTGATAATTTACTAGATCCTTTATATGAGCCATTCCGATAATATTATCCAGGTTGTTTTCATATATGGGTACTCTGGAGTGAGCTTCTTTAATAAATACTTCAAGAACTTTTTCAAAACTATCATTGATTTCAACGGCGCCGATATCAGCTCTTGGAATCATTATATCTGAAGATCTTATGTCATTAATTTTTAAGATGTTTGAAAGCATTAGTCTTTCATGCTTAGATATTCCATCTGAATACTTGGGATCACTATCTAATACAGTCTCGATACTTTGCTTCAAAGAATTATTGGAAGATTTCTTGGAAGAAAATATTTTTTTTATAAGCTCACCAATCATACTTTATGCTTAATTGTTTTATATATTAAATCCTCAAATTTTTTCATTTGCTTAAATTGTTTTTCTGTTTTGTGATCATATCCCAATAAGTGAAGCATGCCATGTATTGTCATCTTGCACAAGTAATCATACTTTGTGATTTTCTGTTGAGTTGACTCCTCTAATAAAGTCTGATTTGCTAATGCTATATCCCCTAAAAGATAATTATCCTTATATGTTGTTTGCATTGGAAACGATAGAACATTAGTAGTCTTATCTTTATGTCTGTACTTATAATTTAATTCCTTAATTTTTTTATTTGAGGTTAAGAAAAAAGTTACTGATGTATTTTTATTTTTTTCAATATCAATTATATTAAGTGTTTCTCTAACTGTTGCTGATATATACTTTTTAAAATAAGGAAAATTTTTTTTCCAATCTTTCTCGTCAACATTGAAATTAATCTCTATCATTAATTAGTTTTTTTGATCAAATAGGTCTTTAATTTGATCATCATAGGAGTCATAAGCATTTATAATTTTTGTAACCATCTCATCCCGAACAATATCCTTTTGTCCAAATTTAATAATTGAAACTCCATCAATATCAGACAAAATTTTTATTGATCTAAGTAAACCTGAGTCACTTCTTCTGTTGAGGTCTGTCTGCGATGGGTCTCCAGTAACAACCATTCTAGAGTTCTTGCCACATCTCGTTAAAAACATTTTGATTTGATTATGTGTTGCATTCTGTGCTTCGTCTAATATTACAAATGAGTTATTTAGCGTTCTTCCTCTCATAAATGCTAGTGGCGCAATTTCAATTTCAGACGATTGAATTTTTCTTAGAGCAATGTCTGATGGCATTAAATCATATAAAGAATCATAAAGAGGTCTTAAATAAGGGTCAACTTTCTCCTTCAAATCACCTGGGAGAAAACCTAATTTTTCACCTGCCTCAACTGCTGGTCTAGAAAGAATGATACGATCAAACTTATTCTCTAAAAGTTGGGAAACTGCAGCAGCTACAGCTAGAAATGTTTTTCCTGTTCCAGCTGGTCCAATAGAAAATATTATTTGTTTTTTTTGCAATATGTTTAAATAAGAGTTTTGCAATTTACTTTTTCCAATCACATCTAACTTAGATGTTTTTGTAATATTTATATTTTTAATATTTTTTTCATAATTTGATAATTGCATTTTTAAATTCTCCTGCATTAAATTTATATCACTGTAAATTTTTTTATTAATCTTCTTATCATTTATTGTAAGGGCTATTGCATTTTTTAAAATATTTATATTTTTCTTATTACCATAAATAATTAATTGATTACCTTTTTGGTATATTTTTAATGATAAATTTTTTTCAAAAAAAAATATATTTTCATTATTAATTCCAAAAATATCTAGTACCTCAGAGTTATCTACATTTATTACGGTAGCGCTATTACCCTTATTGAGGTTTATATTATTATCTTTACGGAATAATTTTTTTTTCAAACTTTTATTTTAGCCTTGATTTAACAACTAGCATATAAATTCTTATGATTACAAGTTGAAATATTTACATTTTTTACTTCACCTGGAATAATTTTTTTTCCCTTAATATAAACTGATTGCATGAACGGAGTTCTACCAAAGAAGAATTTGGGGTTGCTAGAGCTTTGATTTTCAATCAATACATTAGTTTTTTTATCAATAAAGCTCTTATTAAAATCGAATTGAATTTCTTTAAGTTTTTCTTGAAGAATAGAGAGTCTCTCTTTTTTAATATAAAGCGGCGTTTTATCCTCTTCGACAGCAGACTTAGTGCCTGGCCTTGGACTATATATAAATGAATATGATTGCGTAAATTTCATTTTATCAACCAAGTCCATTGTTTTTTTAAAATGATCATCAGTTTCACCTGGGTAACCAATAATAAAATCTGATGATATTTCAATTTGTGGGTTAGAAGCTTTTAACTTTTCGATTATTTTAACATAAAAGTCGACATCATATTTTCTATTCATTTTTTTTAATACCTCTGATGATCCTGACTGAACAGGAAGGTGAATAAAGGGCATAAGCTTTTCATTTGTTGAGTGGAGTTTTATTAAATCATCGCTCATATTAATTGGATGTGATGTTGTGTACCTTATTCTTTTAACATTTTCATTTTTACTAATTTCTTCAATCAAATCTGTAATATTTAATTTTCTTCCATTATGATAAAAATGATATGCATTCACGTTTTGACCAAGTAGTACGATTTCTCTTGCACCATTTGCTGTGAGCGAATTAACTTCGTTAATAAGAGATTTTAAAGGTCTAGAATATTCAGGTCCCCTTGTATAGGGTACAACACAAAATGAACAAAATTTATCGCAACCCTCTTGAATTGTAATATATGAGGAAACACCTTGTGTTCTTTTTTGTTCAGTTAAGTAATCAAATTTTTCATTAATAATAAATTCAGTATTTATTTGTTTTGAATTTTTTTTTAAATCATCAATCATTTTTGGAAGAAGATGATAACTTTGTGGGCCCAAAATTATATCGATTGATTTGTTTTTGTTAAACATTTCAACATTTTCAGCCTGGGCTACACAACCAACAACAGCAATAGTCTTTTCTTTTTTATATTTATTTACCCTTCCAATATCTGAATAAAGTTTGTGAGCAGCTTTATCTCTTATATTGCAAGTATTAAATACAATTAAGTCAGCATTTTCTATTTCTTTATTTTGCTTTAAACCTTTATTTTCTAATATAGAAACAATTTTTTCACTATCATAGATATTCATCTGGCAACCGTATGATTTGACAAAAAAAGTTGAATGGCTCATTTTAATTAACTTTTATTATTTTATTAAGACCGCTTAATATTTGTTTTTCACAATGAATTGCTAGCTCTTTTCTGTTACCGAAATTACTAACACTTTTTATTTCATGAAAAACGATATCAACCGTAATCCTGCCAGATCTCAAAAAATTGGCCATAGCAGCTACCATAGATGTATCTCCGACCCATGCTATGTTTCTTCTTAAATATATTCCCATGGGTATATTGTTTAACTGAGAATAACATATAGAAATTGGCTGAATATTTATCCGATTATTTGCATCAAATGCACACTCTAACATCGAAGATTTAAAATTTATAATACCATTTCCATCAGAGGTTGTACCTTCCGGAAAAATAATAAAATTTTCGCCATCTTGAAGTTTTTTTTGTATTTGATGATTATATTTTATAATTTTGTTTTTGTTTTCATTATCTATAAAAAAAGTATTGCTTAATTTTGCTAAAAAACCAAAAATCCCCATTCTCGAAACATCTTTTTTTGCAATAAACCTTGCATTAAGTAATGTCCCTAAACAAATAATATCAAACCAAGATACATGGTTAGCGATATATAACACACCAGAATTATTTTTATTAAATTTAGTTTCATCAAAATTAATATTTATACCCGTAATTATTTTTATCATTTGATAAAAATATAAGGGATAAATTTTTTTTAATTTAGAGCTGATGATGTTGCAAAAGAATTGTATTGGTATTGATATTATTATTATCATGACCAAAAAAAATAATATAAGAATAAGTCTTAATGTAGGCATTTATTATTTTTTTTTAATTTTAATACCATAAAGTTCTAGTCTGTGATCAACGAGTTTATAACCAAGTGATTCGGCAACAGCATGTTGTATCCTTTCAATCTCTTCATTAGTAAATTCATGAATTTTGCCTGACTCAATATCTATCAAGTGGTCATGATGATGATCTTCAATTGCCTCGTATCTAGATCTACCATCTTTAAACTCATGCTTTTCAATCGCGCCGTATTCTTCAAATAATTTGACAGTTCTATACACCGTCGCAATACTTATATTTTTATCTTTTTCATTAGCATTTAAAAAAATTTCGTTTACATCGGGGTGTCCGTTTATACTCATTTCCGTAATAACATCAGCAATGATGTTTCTTTGCTCTGTCATTCTTAGTCCTTTTTCTTTACACAATTTTTTTACGTTAATCATTTTAATTTTCAGTAATAATTACTTATATACAAAGGTTTTGGATCAGCATTATCATTCACATTATCTATAATAATTTCGTTCAAATCACTCAAATTATAATCTACTAAACGAAAATTCTCTTTCATTTTTTTTAATTTTCTTCCTTTAAAATAGCTCTCAAGTAAAATATTGTCATAAAAATAGATAGTTTGATCATTAAAATTCAATTCTTCATTATCAAAATTAATTAATTTTGGATCATTAACGGCCTTAGAACCCTTGAATTGTTGTAAAAAAAATTGATTATCTTTAAAATGTAAAAGTATGATCTTTTTTTTGATAAATTTGTTCCTTCCTATTTTGTGATTTATTATTTCAAATTTAGAAATTCCGAAGATATTAATTTTCATAATTAATTTAAGGGATTTTGCATAAGTTAATGAAGATCTCACGCCAGTAAAACTGCCAGGACCAGTAATGATATAAATTGATTTAATTTTCTGTATGTTAATTTTTGATTTATTTAAAAACTTATCAATTTCAGGAATTAATATTTCGGAGATATTTTTTTTTGTTTTTAACTCTTTTATAATTAAATTTTTTTTATTAACAATTGCCAATTTAAGTGATTGGGTGAAATCTAAAATAAGAAACATAATATTGCTATTTTTAAGATATAGACTAAATTTTGAGTGATATGAATAATTTTTTTTTTACTAATCTTAGTAAAAGTTATATTTTATTATTAGTCATTTTCTTTACAAATACCTTACCCGCCTTTTCAGAAAATGGCGTTTCAGTATTCATGTACCATAGATTTGGAGAAAGCAAGTATCCATCCACTAATGTAAGTGAAGAGCAGTTTCATTCACATATTGAATATATTTTGAGCAATAAAATAAAGGTCATAGAGCTTGAAAAATTAGTTGAAATTTTGAAAAAAAATCAGAGTCTTGATCAGAAAGCAGTAGCATTCACTGTTGATGATGCTTACAGCTCATTTTATAAAATTGCATGGCCAGTTTTTAGGAATCATGGAATTCCTGTAACATTGTTTATATCTACTGACATTATCGATAAAAAAACAAAAGGTTACATGACTTGGGCAGAAATAAAAAAGTTTATTGATGAAGGTGGGAGTGTTGGCCAGCATACATCTTCACATTTGCATATGCCTTTAAATAGCGGTTCAGAAATAAAAAAAGATATATTAGACTCTCATAAAAGTTGGATTAAAAACATTGGTTATATACCTGAACTATTTGCATATCCATATGGCGAATCCAGTAACAAAGTAATTAGCATTCTCAAAGAGTTTGAAATTTCACATGCATTCGGTCAACATTCTGGAGTTATAGCAAATTCTGACAATTTGTACTATTTGCCTAGGTTTTCTCTCAATGAAAAATTTGGGCAAAAAGATAGATTTGAATTTGCAGTTAATGCATATTCGCTAGATATAGAAAAATTTATTCCAAGTGACATGTTCCTTACTGATAATAAAAAACCACTGATTGAATTCAGTATTATGAATAATTTAAAAGGCAGTTCTATTGATTGCTTCTCTAACCCTAGTGGACAATGGGGTATACAGGAACTGGTAAATATAAAAAAAAATAGGGTACAAATTAAATTAAAAGATGAGTATTTAAGTGGAAGAGCAAGACTGAATTGTACTACAAAAGTAGATGACAAATGGTATTGGTTTGGATATCAGTTTCTAGTTAAATAATATCTGTAATTATCTTAAACTTTTTTTCTATATTTAAATTATCAAAATCTTCAAAGTTATTAATCTCAATAATATTTTTGATCTTATCGGTATAATTATCTTCAATGGAATAATTAAATAAATACTCGGTTAAATAACTTCCTCTTAAAGGTATATTATTTGATCGCAAGACAAATCTGTTAATACGAAACTCATTATAATGAAAATTTGTATTTAAATTTTTCATGTATGAAGCCACTGACTCACTAAGGCTATCAAATGATTTAATTTTATAATTTGCATCTGTTTCTCTATCGTTAGGTATAATTCCATGGTTATTTGTGCCCCAAACATATTGTCCAAAAAGTGCATTTCCTTCGTATGCAAATCTTGAAGTTCCCCATCCACTTTCAATGACTGCTTGGGCAAGGGCAAGTGACACCGGTACTTTGTCAACTTTAATTAATAAAGCATCCATGGTATCTGCTTTATAATCAACCATTAATTGACTAACCCAAACAGCTTCTTTTCGCGATATTGTATCAAAACTGTTTTTAATAGATCTTATTCTTTTATTTAAAGATAAAAGTTTATCATTCTCTTGTACAATTAATGGTAACGTAATTTTTAAAAACAGATCTTTTCTATTTTGAATAGATTTTATAGTTTCTAAATCCTTAGGAAGTTGAACAATAGTTATATTGGGAATTACTTTGGTTTCTCTGACATCATCGATTTGAAAATCGTAAATTAGTTTATTTTGCTGAAGAGATTTTACTGTTTGTAATTCGCTGATATAAAAAGTTGCCATATCTTTTTCAGCAGCATTATCTGATGAATTATTAATAAAAATAGACTTTTGATAAAAACTATTCGTGAAGATTAAGGAAGTTAAAACTGACAAAACAATAAGTAAAAAAATAAAATAATATAATTTAAATAGAAATTGTATGTTTTTATTTTGAGTTATTAAAATGTTCATCGTTTCAGAAACCTCTAAACTACTTGCTCAACATTTTTAACTTCTGGAATATGGTGTTTAAGCATATTTTCGATACCATTTTTCAATGTAACTGTGGCGCTAGGACAACCTGCGCAACTTCCTTTTAGCGAAAGATAGGCTGTGCCGCTTTCATATTTAATAAATTTTACATCCCCACCATCTTGCATAATAGCTGGCCTAATCTTTGACAATAAAATGCTATTAATCATACGAACTACTCTGAGATCTTCCTCATCAAAATTTATGCTATCTAGTTCGCCAAGATTATTATTATCCTTTTCGATGGCTTTAAGACCAGAATTAATATGATTTGAAATAACCTGTAAAATACTAGCCTTAAGTTGATCCCAGGTATATTCATTTTTATTAATCGAAATACAATTTTTATTGAATAATATATTTTCAACTCCTTTAATTTTAAAGAGCTCATCAGCTAGTAGCGAATGTTTATTATCCTGTGATTTATTGAACTCGATTGGATTTTCACACAGCTCGTAGTTTTCAAGAATGAACTTCATTGAGTTCGGGTTTGGTGTAGATTCGGTTTGTATAAACATATAATTTTAAAGTTATATAGTTAGATTCATAAATTTTTAAAGTTTTGATACAGTTATTTATTAAGTAACTGAAATTTAATTGATTTTTAATCAGATCTTGATGCTAAATCATCTATTACATCGTCTGAAAGTCCCTGCGGAATAATTACAACAGGCACAGGCAATTTTCCTGATATTTTACCTGCCAAAAGAGATACTAGAGGTCCCGGCTGATCTGATTCAGCGGCAGCTAAAACCAGAAATCTAATTGCGTTGTCTTCTTCAAGGGTTTCTATAATTTTTTCACTTATTACGCCTTCCTTTATAACTAATTCAGGAACAACGCCTGTGAGATCATTAATTACTTTAGACCATTTTTGTAGTTTTTCTTGTGCCTTTTCTCTTGCTTCTTGGAGGATTATATCTTCAATTGACTGCCATTGCTGTGGATCAAATTGTTCTATAACATTTAATAATATGACACCTCCCTTTGTGCTTTGTGCTCGTTTAGCAGCAAACCTCACTGCTACATTCAATTCTTTGGTCTCATCGACTATTACTAAAAATTTTGATCTATGTTTCATTTCTAAGTAATCCTACAATATCATAAACATCATTTATCGTTTTTTGCGAAACCTCTCTTGCTATATTTTTACCTTCTTGCAAAATTTCTAGGAGAAAACTTTGGTCTTTCATAAGTTTATTAATTTCTGCTGTTATAGGTTTTATTCCTTCAATAATAATATCAGATAAATCGGATTTAAAATTAGAAAAATTTTGTCCTTTATATTGTTCGATCAGTTTTTGCTTTTCAATACCAGAAAATCCTGAATAAATGTTTAGTAAATTATTAACCTCTTTTAAATTTAATATTTCCTCAATTTTTTCTGGCATTACAGTATCTGCAGTTTTAGCCTTTTTAATCTTTTTTATAATTTCATCACTATCATCTAAAAGACTTATACGTGAATATTCAGATAGATCTGATTTACTCATTTTTTGATCCCCATCTTTCAAAGACATTATTCTTGAAATATCCTTTTCTATAATTGGCTCAGGAATTGGGAAGAAGCCCTCACAATCAAAGTCTCGATTAAATTTTTGCGCTATATCTCTTGTAAGTTCGAGATGCTGCTTTTGATCATTTCCAACTGGTACATGAGTTGCTTTATAAACTAATATATCTGCAGCCATTAAATTTGGATAAATAAATAAACCTGAACTTGCATTCTCTTTGTCTTTTCCGGCTTTATCTTTAAATTGCGTCATTCGATTTAACCATCCCATTCTTGTCACACAATTGAATATCCAAGCTAGCTCCGAATGAGCCGATACACTACTTTGATTAAATATAACACTTTTTTTTGGATCTATTCCTGATGCAATATAGGTTGCAGCAACCTCTAAAGTATTTCTTTTAAGAATTCTTGGATCTTGTTTTACTGTAATTGCATGTAAATCTACTATACAAAAAAAACAATTATAATTATTTTGCATACTTACAAAATTTTTAATTGCACCTAGATAATTACCTATATGAAGATCACCTGATGGTTGAACACCTGACAAAACTGTATTATTTTTTATCTCATTCATTGTTGTAAAATTTTTTTAATTTCAGAATACTTAAACGGCTTGTAAAATGAAATTAGAATAAAATAAAGCAATATTGAAGAAAGTACTGAAAATAAAAGAAATATAATTTCA
>MDSZ01110306.1_pt1 | contig 13327 bp, 13 predicted proteins | sample 811201 | NCBI WGS metagenome assembly MDSZ01 (sample SAMN05326647, study PRJNA326480) | marine metagenome | isolation source: seawater | place: Indian Ocean: North | collected 2010
GAGTTAATAATAAAAAAAATAAATGTTTTCTGTAGTTTTTCCAGGCCAAGGATCTCAAAAAATAGGCATGGCTAAAGAATTTTTTGATAAATTTGAAATAGTCAAAAAATTATTTCAAGAAGCAGACGATATACTTAATCTATCAATTTCTAAAATCATTTTTGAGGGTCCAGAAAGTAAATTAAATCTTACAGAAAATACTCAGCCCGCAATCTTTTTAACTAGTTATGCAATCTTTAAAGTAGCACAAAAAGAATTTGGAATAAATTTAGAAAACGCAAAATACATAGCTGGACATTCTTTGGGAGAGTATTCAGCTTTATGTTGTTATGGAGCTTTAAAATTTGAAGATACGATAAAAATTCTAAAGAAAAGGGGCAAGTTTATGCAAGAAGCAATTCCAGCTAACGACGGCGGTATGTTAGCTATTTTAGGCTCAGAGAAAAAAATAATTGAGAATATTATCAATGATAAAAACCATGATTGCTTTATTGCTAATGATAATTCCCCTCAACAAATTGTAGTAAGTGGTTTAAAAAAGAACTTAGAATTATTTTCAGAAGAATTAAATAAATCTAAAATTAAAAATATTAAGCTCAATGTAAGCGCGCCTTTTCATTGCAATCTAATGAAAAGCGCTACTGAAAATATGAGAGAGAGTATAAATAATTTAGAATTTAAAGAGATTAAAAATCCCATAATTTCAAATTATTCTGCTAATCCATCAGTTTCAGAGTCAGAAATAAAAAAGTTGCTAATATCCCAAATAGAGGGAAGAGTAAGATGGTTAGAAAGTATTGAATTTACTATTAGTAAAGGCACTAAAAATTTTATAGAAATTGGACCTGGAAAAGTGTTATCTGGATTAATAAAAAGAATCAATAAAAATGTTAACATTAAATCAATTAATAATGAGGAAGATATAAAAGAAATAAAGGGCAATGTTTAAATTAAAAAATAAAAAAGTAATTGTCACTGGGGCGACAGGGGGTATTGGCAACTCAATTATAAAATCATTTGTCCAAAATGAAGCAAGAGTTTTAGCTACAGGTACAAATGAAGAAAAATTAAAATCTTTAAAAAATACCTATGATAATGTTTTGATAAAAAAATTTGATATTTCAAAACATAATGAAATAGAAAATTTTATTGAGGGGGCGACCGATATATTGAACGGTAATCCAGACGTTTTAGTTAATAACGCTGGAATTACAAGAGATAATCTTTCTTTAAGAATGACTAGCAAGGAGTGGAATGAAGTTTTAAATTTAAATTTAACATCAACCTTTCTATTATGTAAATTTTCTCTAAAAAAAATGTTGAAAAATAAATTTGGAAAAATAGTAAATATTACATCTGTTGTAGGCCACACTGGAAATGTTGGACAAGCAAATTATGCAGCCTCTAAGTCTGGCATAATAGGATTTTCAAAGAGTTTAGCTCTAGAATACGCAAAAAAAAATATAAATATAAATTGCATATCGCCTGGCTTTATTCAAACTCAGATGACAGATAAGATTGATGCAAAATTTAAAGAAACTATAATTTCAAAAATACCCTCAAATCGCCTAGGATCTACCGAAGATGTAGCTAATGCTGTAATATTTTTATCCTCAGATTTAGCCAATTATATCACTGGAGAAACAATTCATGTCAATGGAGGCATGTATTTAGGTTGACAAAACTTCTAATTTATTTATTAAGAAAAAATCAAATAAAGGATTCAATATGGGAGAAGATATTTCGAGTAAAGTTAAAAAAATTGTTGCTGATCATCTTGGCATAGAGGAAAGTAAAGTTACGGATGAAGCAAGTTTCATTGATGATCTTGGAGCTGATAGCTTAGATACTGTTGAATTAGTAATGGCTTTTGAGGAAGAATTTGGTTCTGAAATTTCTGATAGTGAAGCTGAAAAAATTCTAACAGTTGGTGATGCAATAAAATTTATAGAGACGAAAAGCAATTAAAAATAAATGTCCTTAGGTAAAAGGGGAGCGATGATAATACTTTCATCCCCTTCAGGTGCTGGAAAGACTACACTAGTTAAGTTAATTTCTAATAATAAAAATCTATTTACTTCAGTTTCACACACCACAAGAACACCAAGATCAAATGAAATAAATGGCGTAGACTATTTCTTTGTTAGTAAAAATGAATTTGAGAAGTTAATTAAAGAAAATCAATTCTTAGAGCATGCTAATGTATTTAACAACTTATATGGCACTACAAAAAAGAATGTTATTGATAAATTAAACAAAGGAAAAAATGTTGTATTTGATATTGATTGGCAAGGAACAGAACAAATTATTCGTAGTAAATTAAATTATAAGTTAATTACAATTTTTATTTTACCACCGAGTAAATCTGTCTTGCACGAAAGACTGTCTAATAGAGATATGAAAGATAAGCTAATTGTTGAGGAAAGAATGAAACAATTTGATAAAGATATATTGCATTGGAAAAATTATGATTATGTTGTTATCAATGATGATTTAAATGTATGTTATAATAAAATTGATAAAATCTTAGAGTCAGAGCTCAATAATAAAAAAACCAATTATGATAAAGCATTTATTGAAAATCATATTAAAAAATTAATTTAAATTTTTTTCATATTCTTTAATTATCATTAGAAATTTTTTTACAGATATACTCTGAGGTCTGTCAGTTAGTTTAATATTCATTTTTTGTGCAACGTAATTAAAATTTTTGAAAATTCTCACAAACCTTTTTTTTATCATTTTTCGTCTTTGATTAAAAAAAATTCTAGTAACATGCTCTATATTATTAGGATTTTGAATTTCAAATATATTTTTTTTTGGTGTAAATTCAAGTAAGGAACTTTTTATTTTCGGTTTAGGATAAAAACAATCTGGATTTATATCAAAAGCTTTTTTTACTTTAAACTTCCAATTTGCTAAAATTGTGATCCGACTATATTCTTTTGTATTTTCTTTTGCAATTATCCTATCAGCAACTTCTTTTTGAAACATAAGTATTAGTTTTTTAAATTTAATATTTTTACTTAAGCACCAGTTTGCAAGAATTTTAGTTGATATATTGTATGGTAAATTCCCAAATATTATAAAATTATCTTTGTAAAAATCTTCAGTTATGTTGAGAATATCATTATGAATTATTTTAATCTTATTCTTAAATTTATCGTTTAATATTTTTACAAGCTTGTCATCCTTCTCAATAACTTTAATTAATTTTGGATGAGCGTCTATTATATATTTTGTTAAATTTCCTGTCCCAGGGCCAACTTCTATAACTTTATCTTTGTTTGAAATTTCTACTATACTGATAATTTTTTTTAAAATATTTTTATCAATAAGAAAATTTTGGCCTAAACTTTTTTTGTTTTTAAACTCCATATTTTTTAAGAAATCTGAGCGACGCAACTAGACTACTTGGATTTGATCTATTTTTTCCTAACATTTTAATATTAGGACCATGATCTGGAGATGATCTAATAAAAGGCAATCCTAAGGTAATATTAATTGCATTAAATCCATACAAAGTTTTAATTGGTGTAAGAACTTGATCATGATACATGCCGAAAATTACATCAAAATTTTTTATATTTTCTTTTAAAAAAATTGTATCTGAAGCGTAAGGTCCTTTAATATTAATTTTTTTTTTTTTTAAAATTTTAATAGCAGGAATAATTTCCTTTTTTTCCTTATTTTCATTATCAAAACTTTCACAATGTGGATTTAGTCCAGTAACAGCAATTCTTGGTTCTTTTTTTAAAAAGTTTTTATAAAAAGCATCTATTTTTGTTATTTTTAAAACTATATCTTTCTTTTTTACGTTTCTTGAAACTTTCGAAATAGGAAGATGTGTGGTTAAAGGACTAACGCTTAAATTTTTATTATAAATTAACATTACAGGATCCTTAGAATTTGTTTTTTCTGCGAGAAACTCAGTTATACCATTGTGTTTCCCTTTTAAAAAAGTTTTCTTGGATATTGGTCCATTTATTAAACCTAAACAATTTTTTTTTTTTAAAATATCAAGAGCGATATCAAAAGATTTTCTTAAATAAAGATTTGATTTATTGCTTATTTTTTTTGATAAAAATGAGAAGTTTTTGTATTCAACATTTATTAAATTTATTTCCTTCACGCTAAGATTTGAAAAATTACGATTTAACTCATTAACTTTAAATATCTGATTAAATTTTTTCATATTTTTTTTCAACAAGTCCTTTGAAGCTATTAAAATAATGGGATGTTTCTTAATTTTAAATTTTCTAATAGACTTTAGAAATATTTCTAAAAATATACTTTTAGGCTCTCCACCAACTATAACAATAGGTTTAAAATTCATTAATTGAAGATTTATTATAAACTCTTTTATAATAGAGCGTTGAATACATAGTTAGCTGTCTATTCGTCTCAAAATTTACAGCCTTTTTAAATTGCTCTTCTTCATTTATTTGTAAGAGCTCCTCTTTTCTATCCTCTACTTTGAGCAATATGAACCCACCTGGTGTTGTCATTGGTTCAGTTATTTCACCAACACCAATATTTTCAATTTGCTCAAATATTTTTTTAGAAAGTTGAGATTTATAAACCCAACCAATTTTCCCACCATTTTTTTTACTCTCAGAAACGCTGTAAATTTTAGCACTTTCTCCAAATCCAATATCATCTATACTTTTTTTAATAACTTTTAACTTGTTTTCAAGGTTATCGTTTTCATTAATTGTGAAAATAATTTCAGATAATAAAATACTTTCTACATTATTTTTTTTGCTCATTTCTTTAATTTTATTTCTAATTTTTTCTTCATCAATTAAAACTGATCTATTAAATTTATTAACTATGTAATCATTCCAAGCTATTTCAATTGATATTTTTTTTTTTACCAGATCTAAATTAATATTAAAATTTTTTAGATGATCTTTAAATTGATTAATATCAGATATTCCAATACCAGAGTATAAATCTGATATAACTTTTTCAGTCATAACCTTATTTTCAAGAATTTCATATTTTTTTTCAATTTCAATTCTTTTAACATATTCATTAATTAATGAGTCAATCGCGTAACGCTCAATATCCTTTTCTGTTAAATTTCTTAAATTTGGATTAAGAGCTAACAGGTAATTTTTTTCATTTTTTATATCATAATTAGTCAATATTTGATTATTCACTTTTGCTTTTATAAAAATTTCAGATTTCAATTCTTTAAAGTCAAAGCAAAAAAATATTGAAAAAACTAATAATATTATTCCTTTTTTCATTTTCGTTTGCTCGGAGAGTTTATCGACGAAAAGGGCACTATAGATATTGAAAAGAAAATTTCTTCATTTGGTTTTAAATCTTTATCTGAATAATAATCTTTATTGTATTGCAAGGCTGCAGTTAAACAATCATTTTTGTATTCATAAATAAGATTGTAATATTCAGTTAAATCAGTTTTTTTATTTCTTCTTGTTCTATATTTGATTGAGCTTGTTTTATTCAATAAAAATTTCATTTCATTAGAATAATGGTTTTCATTACCCACCTCATCATCTTCCTGTAAAAACTCGAAAGTTGTAACAAATTTATTAATCGTTAAGTCAGCTTTAAATAAATTATAGTTTGTTGAACTTAAATCATTGTCCATTGAAAAATTATAATCAATATTAAAATTACTACTTGGTTTTAAATTTAACGACCCAATAAAATCTGAACTTTTATTATTTATTGTAGAGTTAATAGGGAGCTTATCTTCATCTTTATCTCTTAAAACAGACGCAAGACCTGCGGTTAATATACTATTACTTTGTTTATCTACTATTTCATACTCAGCTCCTATTGTTATAGATTGACCACCTTCTACACTGTCATTTAACCCTAATCTGTTTTGTGAAAACACGTTATTTATATCAATTTTACGATCAAGATCTTTAATATTTTTATTTTTGTTTGGGCTATACATAAAAGATGCTTTGCCAGATAAAAAACTATCAAAATTATCACTCTCTTTTTTCATAGGGAAAGAAAGGTCATATAAAATTGATCCAAAATTTTGAGATCTAAAATTTTCTGAAAATTCTTGAGAATTTTCGCCTTCAGTGGTCACATTTTTAAATAAAATATTTAATTTTTTAACTAATCCATTAGAAGTAATTTTCGGTGAAGAAACATATTTCAAATCATTAATCAAAACTTTCTCAAATATATTAGTGTCGTAGTTTTTATTATATCCATTAGAATTTAAACTTAAGTTGTTATTAAAACTTTTAGAAAGTTCAAAGCTTGGAAATAAATATTGATATTTATCACTTGATTTATCTTTCGTTAAGTCCTCGTAAGCCTCAACTTTCGCCTCTAAATACAAATCTTCTTTAGTTCCTTTCATTAATAAAAAAGAGTTCAACAATGAATTGTTATTAGTAATTGCTGACTTAATTTTATGAGATTTAAGATAGTTATTATTTGACGATGTTTCTAAGTTAATTTCTAACTCGCTGTTATCAAAAAATGAAAAATCTAATCGTGTTATAGTATTTGAAAAAAAATGGGTTTTTGAACCTTTGTTTGTTTTTTTTAAACTTAGGTCAGTTATATGTGATGAATTTAAGTTTTCTTGCCTATATTCGTTTTGAAATAATCCCTCATTTTCACTAAATATTTTAGGAGTAAATGTTAAATCTTTACTTTCTGAAATAACTTTAAAATACGGAATTGATAAAGAATCTCCTAATGAACTAGAGCTTTCAAATTTCGGCATTAAAAAACCAGATTGTCTTTTTACGGTTGGGTCTGGATGAAAAAACCTTGGAAAGTAAACAACTGGTTTGTCATAAATTTCCAGCCAAGCATTTTTATAATATATAGTTTTCTTATTTTTATCATGTTTGATTTCTTGCGCTTTAAATTGCCAAGGTGGACACTTTTCCTGATTTTTTTTACATGTCGTAAAAACACCTTTTTTAATGATTGATAAATTATTATTATTGTATATATAATTTCCTCTAAGCCGTGGATCGTTCTCATTATTTCCAAAACTTCCTTTTGAGAAATCAATTTTAACTCCATCTCCAATTATTTCATTTTTCTTAAAATCTATAATAGCTTTATCAAAAAAATACTTATTTTTTAGTTGATCTATCATTTCAACAGAATTTATTTTTAATAATTTCTTATCAATTATAAATTTTAAATTTTTGGATGAAATTTTGTTTCCAAAATTATCTTTAATTTTTGAAAAGCTATTAATACTAATTTCATCATTAAGCTTGTTATATACAACTTGATCGGTGTTAAATAAAATATTACTATCAAGTTCAATTTTAACATTTTTATTAAAAACTATTTTTTCATTTTTTTTTGAGTAATTTAATTCATCACTAAAAATTTTAAATTTGTCTTTGTCATTTTCAACTCGAACATTGCCCTTTGCTTCAATTGTTTGGCTTGACCTGTCATATTCCATTTCATCTGAAAATATGGTCTCATTTTCATTAAAAATTTTAACATTTTTTTTTGCTTTTATTTTTTTATCTTTGTCAATTAGTTCTATGGAATTAGCCTCAAATTTTATTTCTTCACTGATTGCATAGGAGGCAATCAGCAAATTAATTATGATTAAGCTTAAAAAAATTTTAATTTTATTTTTCATTTATCCTTATCAAACTAATAGTTGAAAATAAAACAATGATAACCAAAGGTATCCATATTGAAATTCCAATAGGTATTTGTTCATTTTTTCCAAGTTCCTCAAAAAAGAAGCTTAAATAATAAATTATGACAGAAATTAGAATGCCGGATATTAAATGAAATATTTTTGATTTATTATGTTTTATGCTAAGCATAAGCGTAGCTGCCAATATAGTCATAATCGTTAAATAAAAGGGAAATGACACCAACTTTTGTATAGCTGAATTTACCTCTGTAGAAGAATAATTAATATCATCGTATTTTTTTCTTAGCTTATTTAATTCAAAAATATTTAATGATGATAAATTTGAGTATAAAGAGTTTATATCATTGTAATTTAAGTTTGTTTTTAAATCATAATCAGTAATCTCTCTAAATTTACCTTTGGCATCCGAAATTAAAGCTTTGTCTATTTTCCAGGTTTTATTTTCAACGGATATTGATGATGAAATAATATTATTTTTAAAATCAAAATTTTTATCAAACTGCACAATATCAACGTCATATAATTTTTTATTTTTAAAACTATTTGCATTAATAATATTTATATTTTCGTCTCTTTCATCTTTTATCCATATACCATTTTCAGTAATAACAGCTAAATATTTATTATCTTTTGCATAAGTATTTTTCAAATTAAGATAAGAGTATTTTAAACTTGAGGAAAAATTATAATAAATTGTGATAATAAATATTCCAAATATAAAACTTAAAAATGATAAAATTTTTATTATTTTTAAATTATCAAGTCCAAAATTTTTTAATACATTTATTTCATTTTGATCCATTAACTTTATAAAAGCAAATTGTGCACTAATAAGAAATATAAATGGAAAAATATCAAATAGTATTGAGGGTATATTTAAAAAAGTTAAAAATATAGGTAACGTTAATGAAACCTTTAAATCTTTAAAAAAATTAACTTCTTCAAAAATATTTAATATGAAAGCTAGAGATGCAAATACTAGAAAAGTTTTAATAAGCGTTGATGTAAAAACTTTGCTCAAGTAAATTTGATAAGTTTTAAGTATCATGTGATTTTTAAATCAAATTGTTTTTTAAAAAAATAGTAAATAAAAAAAAATACAATAAAGGGCAGAAATAATATTATGACAGTTTCACCAAAGTTTACTGAATAGAACTTAGCAGATATTTCTGAAACTGAAATAATTATTACACCTAAAATAAATATTTGAAGTTTATAATTTGAATATCTTTGTGAGTTTTTAGATTTTATCAACAATAAACCACCAACAAGTGCTAAAAGGGGTATATACAAGGGTTTAAATATTCTTCCAAATAATTCTTGCGAAATTTTATTTTTTAATGAAATTGTTTTATCACATCTAAACTTTAAATTATTCCCTAAATCTTCTATACTAGGTAGCGCTTGTTCAGTTCTAAATAAACAATTAAATAGGTTTATTGACTCTACTTCTTGCAATTTAGGAGTTTTTGTTGTTTTTGAAGTGTACTTAGATAAATTTATTTGAGTTCTATTAAAATCAAATGAATTGGTTTTTCCATCGCTAATGTTTAGTATTTTTCCATTGGTTAAAATTAAAAAATTTTTATCATTCTTAGAAGAAAAATAACCTTTTTCAGCATATATAATTTTTGATTTTGATGGTGAAAACGAGTCTTTTATGATTATATTTTCCAAAACATTTTCAATTTTGTTATCTGCATAAATTGTTAATTTTTCAACTGTATCAATAAATTTTTTTGGTTTTATAAGTAGAGGCAGATAGTCAATATTTGAGTCTCTAATATATGATCTGGCCTTATCTTGAGACTGAGGAACAACCACTAAACTAAAAAAATAATTTACCATTAGAAAAAAAAACGAATACCTTATAATTACATTTAGAAAGGTTATTTTTTTAATACCGTTGGTCCAAAATATCAAAGTTTGATTTTGTTCTTCATATTTTATTAAATTAAAAAATATTGAAAAAAAAAACATAAAGGGTAATAATTTGTTAAAAATTTTTGGTAAACTATAGATTGTATATAGAAAATATACCTTAAAACTATGTCCGTCTTCTGTAACAAATTCCAAGTAGTTTACAGCTTGTATAACCCAAACAATTATTGTCACAGCACAAGTAGATAATATAAAAAACTGAGTTGTTTCTTTTAAAAAATTTTTAAAAATTATTTTTTTCATTGAAATTTTTTAAAATCATCATATACACGTTTTGTTAGAAATTTGAATAAAAATATGATTATTAAAGAAAAATATACAAAATCAGCAAAATTAGACAAACTTTCAGGGACTATAGTCTTCTTTACAGATAAAAATTTTAGCATTAGGAACACTGATAAAATTTTGTCAAGTTTACAAAAAAATTTATTCAAAAAAAATTTAAAAAAAAATAATAAGAAAAAAAAAATTTTTTCATTTGATATTAATCCTGATCAAAAAATTGTAATTTATTCTGAAAAAGATAATAGAACCTCTTATGAAAATATTGGTGCAGAATTATATGAGTTCTTCAAAAGTGAAAATTTAGCAAATGTTAATATATTTGTAGATACTGCTGAAAGCCAAAATAAAATTAAATCACTCCATGAATTAATTCATGGAATGAAATTAAAATCTTACGCTTTTGATAAATATAAATCAAAAAAAAATCTTCAAACATTAATTGTAAATTTAATTTGTTCTAAAAAACTTGACAATAAATTGATTAAAAAATTTGACGCCATTGAAAAAGGAGTAAATTTTACAAAAGATCTAGTTTCAGAACCTGGCAATGTACTTCATCCTGATGAGTATGCTAAACGTCTTACTAATCTAAAAAAAATAGGTTTAAAGGTAACCGTTTATAATAATAATAAATTAAAAAAGATGAAGTGTAATGCGCTTCTAGGAGTAGGTCAAGGAAGTACAAGGGGATCCTATATTGTAACAATGGAATGGAGGGGAAATAAAAATCAAAAAAAACCCCTAGCTTTTGTAGGTAAAGGAGTTTGTTTTGATACTGGAGGTATATCGCTTAAGCCTGCAAGATTTATGGAAGATATGACTTATGACATGGCTGGATCAGCTGTTGTTGTAGGACTGATGAAAAGTTTAGCTTTAAGAAAAGCAAATGTAAATGCTGTGGGCGTAGTTGGATTAGTTGAGAATATGGTTAGCGGTAACGCACAAAGACCTGGAGATATAGTAAAATCATATAGCGGAAAAACTATTGAAGTTTTAAATACAGACGCAGAAGGACGATTAGTTTTAGCTGACGCGCTTACATTTACTGAAAAAAAATTTAAACCTTCTTTTATAATTGATCTAGCAACTTTAACAGGTGCAATTGTTGTTGCCCTTGGATCAGAATATGCTGGTTTATTTTCTAACAATGATAAATTGTCAACACAACTTTTCAAAGCTGGTGAAAAAGTTGATGAAAAAGTTTGGAGATTACCATTACATGAGAACTATAATAAATTAATGAATTCTAAAAATGCCGATATGCAAAATATAAATTATGTTGGTGGCGCGGGCTCTACAACTGCTGCTCAATTTTTACAAAGATTTATAATCAATAAAACTCCTTGGGCTCATTTAGATATAGCTGGAATGGCGTTTTCAAAATACGCAGGATCATTAAATTCAAGTGGCGCAACAGGATATGGCGTCAGGCTTTTAAGCAAGTTTGTAGAGGATAATTACGAATAATGGAAGAGACTTTATCAATAATAAAACCAGATGCAATGGAAAGAAATCTAGAAGATAAAATTAAAAATATTTTTATTCAAAATAATTTTGAAATTGTTAAAGAAAAAAAAGTTAAACTTGAAAAAAAAGATGCAGAGCAATTTTATAAAGTTCATGAGACAAAGCCTTTTTACAATGATTTATGTAATTATTTATCGTCCGGTCCCGTCTTAGTAATGATTCTTAAAAAAGATAATGCTATCGCTGAAAACAGAAAAATTATGGGTGCAACCAATCCTCTTGAAGCTGAGACTGGAACTATTAGAAAAGAGTTTGGTATATCAATAGATAAAAATTCAGTACACGGGTCTGACAGCAAAGAGAATGCTGAGAAAGAAATTAGTTTTTTTTTTAAAGATTAATCAACACTTTTTCAATAGCTTCAGGATACATTTTATGCTCTAGTTTCAAAACTTTTTTTTTAATAGTTTCTGGCGTATCAATTTTTTTTACTTTTATTTTTTTTTGTAAAATAATTTTACCTGAATCTAAATACCTGTTTACGTAGTGGATAGTGCACCCAGTGAATTTTTCTTTATTTAATATCACCCTCTCATGGGTTCTTAAACCTTTATATTTTGGAAGTAATGATGGATGAATATTAATAATCTTTCCATTATACAACTTAAAAAAGTAGCCTGGCAATATCTTCATAAACCCAGCTAAGCATATTAGTTTTATATCTTTTTTATTTAATTCTAATATAATTTTTTTTATAAGTTGCTTAGACTTTGTAAAATCAATAACTAAGTTTTTTATTCCTTTTTTTTTTGCAAATGTTAATCCTTTCGCATTTTTATTATTCGAGATTACTAATTTTACTTGATAGTTTGATTTCTTTTTTAATGAATGTTTAATTATAGAATTTAAATTAGATCCTCTACCAGAAATAAAAACTGCTAAATTAAATATTTTTAAATCACCATTTAATTTTTTCATTAAACAAAATTTTATTATTTTTATTTTTAATAATTTGCCCAATAACATATGGTCTAAATTCTTTTTTAAAATATTTTTTAATTTTATTAATATTTTTCTTTTTTGTAATAAGACAAAATCCAATTCCACAATTAAAAGTTTTAAGCATCTCCTTATCATTAACTCCTGCGTTTTTTATCCATTTAAAAACTTGGCATACCTTTATTTTATTTAGGTAAATGTTTGCGCATAAGCTCTTTGGGATAATTCTAGTTAAATTATCCTTCAATCCACCACCAGTTATGTGAGCACATCCACTAATTAAATTATTTTTAGTCAGTGATAATATTTCTTTAACATAAATTTTTGTAGGTTTAATCAGTTCTTTTTTTAAAAAATTATTCTTTTTTATATCTATTTTTTTTTTTAATAATATTCTTCTAACCATTGAAAAACCATTTGAATGCAATCCATTTGATGGAACTGCAAGAATTATATCTTTATTTTTTATATTTTTTTTCTTTAGTAATTTTTTTGAGTCTACAATCCCTAAAGAAAATCCGGCTAGATCAAATTTTCCTTTAGAATAGGTTCCTGGCATCTCAGCTGTCTCACCTCCAACCAAGTCGCAACCACTTATTTCACATCCCCTGTGAATACCATTAATTATTTTTTTTAGTTTTATTAAATTAATTTTATCAATTGAGATATAGTCTAAAAATATTATAGGTTTAGCACCTTGAACCAAAATATCATTAACACACATAGCCACTAGATCAATTCCAATTGTGTCATATTTTTTTAATTTATTTGCTATTTCTATTTTTGTGCCAACTCCATCTGTGCTCGACACGAGTAAAGGATTTTTTATGTTTTTTGGAATAGAAGTTACAGAAGCAAAACTTCCTATATTGCTGTTTTTAATGCTTGAATTTTTTTTTTTTTTTAAATTAGCTATATATTTAACAAAATTATCTGCTGCATTTATATTTACTCCACTTTTTTCATATGTAAATTTATATTTTTTCA
>MDSZ01132122.1_pt1 | contig 13327 bp, 4 predicted proteins | sample 811201 | NCBI WGS metagenome assembly MDSZ01 (sample SAMN05326647, study PRJNA326480) | marine metagenome | isolation source: seawater | place: Indian Ocean: North | collected 2010
AAGATATTCACGAGGAGATGGAATATCTCTTCTTACTTCATCCATGTCACGCATATGTGCTATACCCGGAAATCTTTTCTTGAATGCGTCTTGGTCGTACATTTCTACAAGAGCTTGAGCGGCAGTAAAACTAGAATCGCTAGTAAATCTTCCTTCAGCCCATTCCCATAGTTTATTTATTGTGTCAGTATCAAGTCCTGTTTCTAAAAGAGCAGACATAAATGAGCTTTTTAATGAAGTTAAAGTAGATTCAGAATCATCTTCGTCATCTTGTTTTGTGCCTCTGACTTCTGAAGTTCCATCTTTAAAGAAAACTGTGAATGTACCGTCACCATTATCTACTACATAGTCAATCTCTTTGGAAGTACTTTTATCACCTGTTGAAGTTGAATCAACTCTTTCAATGAGTTGACCGCCGCTTGCATACGTACCTGTTTCATCAAATTCTATATCAGAGAATTGGTCGCTTGTCGCAACAAGTCTCCCTTGAACCCATTCGTGAGTACCAGCCGCTACAGCACCTCGACCTGACATAGCCTTTTTTAATACAGCATCAGCTAATGCTTTCTTTTCTTCTGGAGTTTGTTTAGCTAAATCTTCTAGAAAACTCATTAGATAGCTCCGAATGTTCTAAGAAGTTCTTGCGTAATATTACCCATTCTCATACCATAATCCTGTGTTTGCTTATACTGTGGTTGTAACCGCGCCCACTTTTTAGCTTCACGCGAATTCATAAACCTACGATCATCGCCATCACCAACAATAAGATCCTCTAATCCATCACCGAACATGTTTTGTAAATTAATCTCACTAGATTGTAATTCCCACGCATTAGCAACACTAGAAATAACAGGAGATAAATGATTTTTTAAACTCGTAGTAGATAATCCATCACCTGTAAAAGTTTTAATACGATCCATTATTGGTGAATCAATTAAGAAATCAAATTGATCTGCTACACGACTACTAATAATGTCATATGCCCCTGCCATTGTCATTTCTTCTCGTTTAATTCTCGTTACCATATCCCACAGATCCTCATCAGGAATAGTAATAAAGTTATTTGTAGCCAATGATTTCAACTGGTCATACAAAGAACGTAATGTGCCAGAACCAATTTTAAATTCGCCATCTTCAGTATCAAATCCTCTTGATGGAATCCACTCTTCTTCTATATATGCATTAGCGAGGTTAGGATCAAGCGTTGGCAGACCACCAACACCGACTTTAGCACTGTCGTAAATAAGATCCTCAATAAATTCGTTGTCATACTCAACAGTTATATTGCCTTGCCAATCAACAAATCCTAAGTTTCTTAAATAATCATCAACATAATCTTTTGTGCTTTCAACAAGATTATCCCATTCAGCAGGAGGAGTATCCGTACCGTAACGCATCTTAGTGATTGCTTGCCAAGCTGAGTTCTTTTCTTTCCACCAACCTTGGTTATATAAATCTGCTTCAAATTCCTCTAGTAAAGCATCTACAGCATATTGCCCTACATACCCATCTGTTGCAGAAAGTTCAGCAAATTCTGCTTCCCATTTATCTATAAATCTTTGAACATCGCGTGATACCCGTGGGGTTTCGCCTTGTCCATCCCAACGACCAAGCCAAGACCAACCTAATATACTACTAACTAAAGCTGATACTGGTTCAGTATTAGTTTCTGCATTGGGATTACCAGCGATTTGCTCTTCTGGTCTTCTAATATCTTCACGCCCTGTGTCGTGTCCCGGTCTATGTGGCATTCTATTATCCTACTTCTTTCCTAATGTTATTAGTAGTTCTAATATTTGAATTAGTTCTTCTTCAAACATTTTTGGAACTCCACTTTGTCCTTTTTTATAAAATCTTGGTCCAGCTATATTCAATGTTTGGATGTTGTTATCTTGGATCCATTGTATTAGTTGTTCTTGAGTGGGGTTAACTATATAAGGCTTGCCATGTTTAGTTGCATAGCCAACTGTGCGCTTACTTCCACTTGTTAATCCCCATTTTCTTTCAATCCAACCATCATCACCAACAGCTTTAGGATTTGGTTTAGCTGTAGGATCGTAAATTAAAGTACCATTAGCGTCTTTAACATTCTGCTCAGTCCGTGGCAACCAGCCACCACTCGTATGTTCTGTTAATCCAAACTCATTTGCTACTTTAGGATCAGATATTTTACCTCCAGTTTTTGGATCATAAACCAGTTGTCCTTTTGGCATTACACCACCAGTTTCTAAACCAACAGCCTTAGCCGCACGTAACCCTGCCTGATCTATGCCTATTTGACCACCAGAAATAATTTTTGTTAACCCACCTGCTTCTTTCCATTCAGTTCTATTAGCAAGTTTTGTTCTCTTATCAAGAATCGTTTTAGTTCTTTCTTCTTGTTTTGCTTTCCACCGTTCAAACTCTGCTCTGTTCTTCATAGGTGGACTCAATTTTCCTCTAGGAGATTCTTCACCTATATCTCTTGCAGATTGATCGTCAAGTTTTTTCGCTTCGTTCTTAGCTTTAATTTTTTTAGGTTTACCCTGCCTAAAACCTATGTCTACTTTCTTAGGATTAGAGTTTAAAAACTTAGGATCTATATCAAGTCTTCTTAAAGCTAATGCAGTTGCTTCTATTTCTGCCAATCGGAGTCTAGCCGAACTAGGATTTTTAAGTCTCGAATGCCCTAAAGATCTATGTGCGCTTTCAATCCCTTCGTTAAGATCAGGTAATATATCTGGTTTGTTTTTAAGAAGCCAGTCATAATCAACACCAAGTTCAGCTAATATATGTGGATCTACATTAACTAAATTCTTTACACCTGCTTCAGCTACTTCTGATGTACCTCTGATATCCATTAAAATTTCAGGGAAAGTTTTAGCCCAAAAAGAAGGGGCTGGATCATGTGTAATCATTCCACTTGTTTCATCTAATGCTGTTCTAAAAGATTCAAGCTCTTTATATTTTGCCTTGAGAATGGCTCTCATTACAGCTTTGTTTTCACCACGAGCAGGTTTCAAACCCATCTTTCTTGCTCTGTCTTTTGCTTGTTTACCTGTTAATCTTTGGAAACCATTGACATATTTTCCTGTCTTATACGCGTGATAAGCTCCTTCTGCTGTTAAGAATTGTCGGCCATTGAATGTAAATGTTTCTTCATGGAAGTTGCTTAGTACCTTGTTTTGTCCTTTTCCGTAATGAACATTAGTGACCTTATCAGAAAGCCTACTTACAATAGGTCGTGCCTTTGGCATTACAAGTTCAACAGCATTTTGATTTAAAACAACAACCTGATCGCCACCTGCCGCTTGAAAGAACTTTCTGCCAATGGCGTTCCTCCCGTCAGCTAATTCATCAACATTACGAATCTCAATAACGTCGTATTTTTTTGACAGTGCATCCCAACCACTTTTACCAAGTGTGTCACTTGCTTCAGGAGTTAACCAAAGATTCTGATTTTTTCCGAGTGAACGAGCTTCTCTAAGTGCCGCTTCATATGACTCGCCTGAATCTATAACAAGTTTTCGCGCTTCTGGCTTTATAGTGTACTCCACCGATTCGAGAGCCACTTCATCAAAACCTGTGACTTGGTACATCCACTCCTGCTTTTCATAATCATAGACAGGAACAGCCCAATCTGGAGCTTCGTCTTTAGATACAAATGTTGGCACCTCATCATTAGCTACTAGAGTTGGCTCTCCCCATCTTGTGTCATCTAATGAAAGGTATAAACGATTCCCTGCAAATTTTCCTGTACCTCCCCCAGCAATAGCATCATTGTAACCAGTTCCAAACAGGGGAGGGCGTGTCGGATCATGGCCAGTTGCAAGAATACCTGCTCTCCCCTCAGCAGTAGTGAAATGTTTAAGCGGTTTGTCGTCTACAAATAGCTCCTGTTGCGTTCCTTCATACTCAATCATCGCGTCTTCATACGCTTCAGGAGTGTGATAATCTCTAGCATCAGGTTTTCTTCCTGCTACCCGATCAGCTTCTGCCCTTCTAGCCATTTCAGCGTCTAACATATTGCCCGGTTCCAGCGACTCGATGTGAGCTTCAACAGCGTCAAGGAATTCATCTTCATTTGCGAATTGAAATAGCTCCTTTTGCTCTGGAGGATTTAACTCATGCATCTCAAAATAAGTCTCTGACTCGTCAGCAAAATCTGCTTTTCTCATTGAAAAACCTTCTGCTTCAGCGATGTGATACTCAGGAATATTTAAAGTACCGAACTTTGCGTTCATCTGCTCGTTAGTTAAAGTAGACGAATCTGGTACAACATCATCAAACATTTCGCTTAAACGATCAGAGATTTCTTGATGCCCTTCTGGTCTTCCAGTCCCACCTTCTATAGAGTCTTTATGAGTTTTTGGTTTTCTGATCCACCTATTATCAGTAGCCCTACCAAAACCATCAAACGGAAACCATTCAGTCTTACCAGAATTTTGACTTGTTGATCTATACCACGGTTGTAAAGTACCATCCGGCATCTCAATTAAAACAAAAGATCTTGTCCCCCCAATACCCGGCTTTGCAAGTTGAGCTACAGTATCAGTCGTCTTTACATCAAGTACAGTTAAACCTTCTATATTACTTGGTGGTGTCCAAGTCGTAGGATGTGTAACTTTCATCCCATTACCCATATCAATATCTGGGACTAATTCATCTAAAGACGGGTCACCAACAAACGGACGATCCCTAATATTTTCCATTTCAATCTCAAGCTCGTCAAGATTACGTTCCTGAACAGGTGATTTCCCAGTCCCATACTCTCCACCTTGCGGATCTTTAACTACAGGCACACCTTTTTCATCAGGAAGCCTACTTACAATAGGTCGTGCCTGCTCTCCTCTTATCGTAGGGTCAGTTAAATCTTTTTTTATATACTGTCGTTGTGCTAACTCATATGCAAGATCGTGTTGCCCGTGTTGCACAGCGCTTTTAGCTAAGTTCCTTCTTACGGAACCACTAACTGCACCTATACCTACCATATCTAGTATGTCAAAAGTCAACCATAATAGTTCTGTCCAATCATCGGTATGCATCCAACGATCAAACCAGTTGTCATGCGCGTAAGGATTAGGCGCATAACCTTTAGCTCTGTCTTCCCACCAGTCATCCAGTCTTCCCCCTGCTTTCTCAACGTAATCAGAAAAATCTGACTCGTCGAGGATACCTAGATCCTCATAAACTTCACCCCACATGCCTTGGCTTAAATCCCACACCCCTAGACCCACATCTTCTAGATATCTAAAGGGATTAATTGTTTGAAACAGTTTTATTCCAGATGAAGTAATCTGTTGTTTCGGTGGTCCTATCTGATCCCACGCCCAATCAATGCCTTTTTGACCATCAACATTCAATAACAAATTGACAATATCGTGATAAGGCAAAAAGTTATGACTCTCTAAATATAAGTTAGCTCCTGCTATTATTTGATCTTCGTAATCAGCAAACGGACCTGAAACAGTAGTGCTTTCTTTTCCTGATCTTAAAGCATACGAAAGAACGTCCGATAAAAAAGCTTTATTATACGCAAAATGATCTTCAAAAGTTTGCGGATCGTAAACCCAATCGTCTGTTCCAGTTTCAGGATTAAGATCGTCAGTTACATCATCAGCGGTTAGGGTCACGAGTTCCATCTCCAAGTTCCTCAACGAACCAGTTACCTATGCCGTTAATTAAACCACGAGCGCGTTTCAAAAGTTGACCACCAATATCTCCAGAGATATCAAAAGCTTTGGCCGCTATAGGAGTAACAATAAATGGGAACCTAGTATCAACTTCTAATCCTGCTCTAGCCCATGCACCAACAGGAACTCGTTTAGTTACTTCAGGTGGCAACAACGCTACCATCCCTTTACCAAATAATTCAGCTATATCTTCTGGCATGTCAAGGTTGCTTAAAGATTTTCTAATAAGACCCATCTCTCCTTGTCCAACAGTTCCCGGCCCTATAGGTATTTCTGTACCTACAACGCTACGCACAGCTTCTTCCATACCCGGAGCAAATCTTCTTGTGTTAACTGTAGAACGTGCGGATAGCGCAGACATGTAGGCATCACCAAAATTTCTAGCCTGTTCTAAAAAAAGATCAAAATCTTGGTTGCCTCTACCGTAAAAAAGACTAGGAGAAAAATTCTCCCAATCAAATTCATTTTCTGGAGTGTGACCTGTATACCTGTCAAGTCTTCTTGCTATAGCATCAGCCGCTCTTGCGTTTACTAATGGATCGAGTAGCTCTTCTTGCGCTGTTTCATAAGAAGTAACAATACCTAAATCAACAAGATCGTTGTTTAAATGACCGTCTTCAACATTTTTTATATACTTGGAATTATTAGGATCAAAATGCATCGGATGTATTTGCCACAAGCCAGTATCGCCACCACGATTTTTTAATTTCCCATCTTTATAAGTAGGTTTAGCAATATGATCTGCTCGGCCACCTGACTCTCCCATAGCCATAGCAGTAAACTGTGCTATATCTTCTGGGTTAGTCCATACCTGAGAAGCGATCTTATAAATTTCTTCTATACTATACATTTCTAGTTACCAATCCTTGTGGCCCCGGAGTAATCTGATCCAATCTATTAACAAGTTCTCTGTATTGATAACCTGCTACTCCACCTTCTAGTCCAAGCTGATCTATTCCTGCTCGATAAGCCGCGTCTTTGATACCTACATTGTCATCAAAGATCATGGTTCGTAATTGTTCTTTAACACGAGCCGCCATCATCAAAGTGTCTTGAGAAGATAATGGATTGTCTCTGTATCGTGACGCTCCTGCTGTGTGCATATACGTATCAATAGCAGAAGCTATTGCTTGTATTGATGCGTTTTCTAAAGATTGTCCGGGTACTCCTTTTTCTTGTAAGTAACCTAAGAAAGTAGCAACTGCTACATCTTTTTCTTTTTCAAAGTTTTGATTTCCATGTAACCTTCGGTAATCCTGTGGTCGTAACAACTCATTTTCTAATTGGGTTATTTCTTGTGGAGATAAAGCTCCGCTCTTTAATGCGTAATTGAAATAGTCTTTATCATTATCACTATTACCAAACTTTAATTGTGAACCCCAATCTTCTGTTCCGTAATATTCTTTAAAGAAAGTTTCAGCTAATGCACGTTGGGCTTGATTTCCTCCTTGTCCAAATGCATCTTCTAAAACAGAAGGATTCATTTCGTTAAGAACTTTCTCTATACCTTTTTCTAATACTTTTCTTGCTCCTTGAGGAACCATTCTTCCTGTATTATTTAAGTATTGTTGTATCCTTGTGAAAGCATCATCTGTTACTTCTTGACGCATTAATGATTCAGGAGTGCCTGCTTCACGCATCCCTTGTAAACGTGTTTTAATTGCATTGTTTTGCACTGCGTCTGCTAATGGGCTTCCGTCAGGTGATAGCTGTTGCCCATTATTTGCAAGTTTAAGTCCTTCATTAAAGACTTGCACATGCCAAGCATTCATAGCGTTTGCTGTTTCTTGATCTGAAACACCCCAAACAGGAGGTGGTTTTTGCAGAAAGCCCCATGCAAATAGTTGCTGTTGCCATAGTTCTATCTGTTCTGGAGTTGTTGTGCCATTGTCAAGAAGCCTAGAGATATTGAAACTTCCAAGTTTTCCCCCTGACATTAAATCATTTAATGAAACTATTTCTCCGAATGGTGTCCCGTCATATGACGGCACAATAGCTATAACTTCATTAGTGGGTAAACCATCTGAACCTAAGTCTGCGTTGTCTTGAAGAATTAAAAAGTATTCGCTTCTTTGCGCCATTGTATCTATGTAATAATCAATAGCTTGTTCTGGTGTTACACCGCCACCAGCGAACTGTCCTTCAATCTGTTGTGCTAGTTCAGGTATCTGTCTCCAATTTTGCAACAAATAATTTTTAACAACATACTTTCCTTCAGCGCTTTTAATATTCAAAAAGTTTGCGTTAGCTAAAGACCCTCCTTTTTCCATAAGGGCATTAAGTAATGGTTGACCATTAGCTACTAACGGCGTATTTATAGTAGTGTTAGATATCCAGTTTGTTAATTTGTCAAACGCTTGTTGTTCTGAAAGAGATTCAAAATAAATTTCTTTAAGGATTCCCTTAGCTTTATCCATTCCCTCTTGAGGAAAAAGTTCAGCGTATTCTGTAGTTTGTTGATTGAATATTTGTGAATCTTCTGCGCTTGCTAACGTGAATTCATCATCTTCTCCCCCTGTTAATAAAGTATCAATAGCACCACCAATACTTGGAATAGCACCTGTAGCTTCTCCACCTATAGCCATTGTTGCGGCACCGACTGGACCTACTGGACCAAATTCATCTTTCGGTGTTCCGGGTACTGGTCCACCTTCAGGAACTTCTACGTTTGGTTTACTGCCTTGAACGTAATCAAAGTCTTCATCAGGTTTTACTATGTCTACAGACTTACCTGTATCAGGGTCGGTTTTTAACGGTGTGTCAATATCAAATTCTGGTGCGTCACCTATAATAGCTTCATCTGCTTTTACTTTAGGTACACCGGCTTCGTCTACAATTACAAAATCTTCGCCTGCAAAACCCCACTCAGAAGGATTTTCACCCAGTTCAACTAACATGTCATATGTCTCTTTATCGACTTCAGAAAGAGAATCATAATTAAATGGTTTGTTGCCTGTTATAGCATCGTCTTTTTTTCGGAAAAAATCAAAAACTTCATCTATGCCTTTTTTGATACCTTTAGCAATTTTTCCTATACCAAGAAAACCAAGCGCACCTATAGGATCTATTACCGCCATCTCTTGGTATTCAAGCGGTATATCTTCTGTGCCGTGTATTAATAATGTTGACTGAACAATAGTTTCTAGTTCATCTTGGTTAACACCTTCTGGTGGATTTCTAAAGAATGCTTGCCTTTCAGCTTGAGTCATTCCATCTAAATCTACGTATACACCAACAGATTCTAAATAAGCGTTTATAGCTTTTAAAAGTTCTGCATCATATTGTTCCATTTATACCGCCAAAGCTAACGGACTAATCTCAATTAGCCCTGCGTCATATTTCGCCATCCAACTATCACCTAACATCGGCAACAATACACTGTGATACAATTCGTTTAACCACGGTTTCCCTTTAATTTCTTTTTCTAAATATCTCCAATATTGTAACTTTAGTGCATTTCTACGGTCAGTTGCAGTAGAACCTTGCCTACCAGTTAAACTTTCTAATTTGTCATTAAGTTCAACTATTGATGCCATCATTCCTAGAATGTCATCTTTATAGGGATTATCAGGAACTAAATCAGGACTACTTGTAAGAAGTCTAAACTCTTGGACAGTAGCTTTTGATCTGTCCCTAGATGTACTGGTCTGCAAGGATCTAGCTAATACTGGATGTTGCTGTTGGAACGTTAGATACCATGCATCCCAACGTAAATCCATTTGAGTTGTGTCTACTCCAAGAGCTTTAGCCGCATACTTTTTAGACTGATAATCAAGTCGTGCAGTATTATACGTATGATAAGCGGCGTTCTTATAAAGCTCCATTAAAAATTCTTCAGGTGTTCTCATAGTTGACAACCCCATATTTATTTGACGTTGCCTTGCTTCTTGCACATACTCTGAGTCTTCGGTGTCAAACTTACGAGGCATAAAGAAAGCAGATGCGGATTTAAATCCTCTTACAAAATCTTCGTTATCTGTTAACCATTGATTAGCCTCTTGTGTGCTTTCAAGAACAGCAAAAGGGATCTTAGAAGTAGTGCCTGTTTTAAACGGTGAATGCTGGATAGGATCAAACTCTCCTTCTCTAGCTTCAATATTTTTAACCCAAATACCATAAGCCTGCTCATAAGGCACACCACCTTCTAATAGATCATGGAACTCCTCATTCCATTCCCAATTAGGATGTGTAACAAGATCAGCAAAAGAAGCTGTAACAGGACCAACAAACCATGACATGCCTTGTATCATTTGATACTGCATCGCCATAGTATTCACCTTGTCCATAAATTGTTCATTGAACAAATCAGGATTCTCTAACGATGCAATATCTCTTTCATCTGGAAGCATACCGTTCATCGCTAAGACTTTGATTACATCAATAGTGGCTTTCGTTCTACCAGCACCACCATCCCAACCAAGTATAGATATGGGTCTAGCTATAACTGCTGGCACTATTGAAGACCACATTGTTTCTGCAACTAAAGCTATTTGCTGAGGGCTACTATCAGCTAAAGCGCTTGCTTGCTGGTAGCGTCCTCCAACTAAATGTTTTTCAAAATGTTGTCTAATAGATGGATCTCTATGTGCCGCAATATTAATCGGTATAGCGGCTAAAGGACCAAAGCCCATCTGCCCCATTTGTTCAAGATTGTAGCCCGGAATTACATTGATGTTCATTGAAACACCTTCGCTGGCTACTGTTCTTGCTACTGCTCCGAGAGCGCCACCAACAATTCTATTTACTATCGGAAAGTCTTCAGCTATTTCCATTAAATAGTTAGTGCCTACTTCACTTCCGGGAATTACTAAACGCTTTTCTCCGAACTGATCTTCTTGTATTAAGCCCCCATAAACACCTGCGTTCATAGTGAGATGAAGATTTCTTAGCATTAATGGATTGTGATTAATGCTTCGTCCTAATCTTCTTAAGAATTGATCTTCAGCAAACCAAAACGGAATCATAGTTCCAACCATTTCTTGAAACTGTGACCGTATCCTATGGTCATCAATAAACGCACCTGTTAACGTCATAGCTCTTCTTAAAGCTACATCTCTGTGCGCTTCAAACATTCGTTTGTACCGTAAAGAGAACTCAAAAAATTCTTGTATCGCTGTATCATCTTTAAAGTTTGCTATCTCAGCAAGTCTTTGTAATGACTTCTTTGTGTCTGTTGGCATGTCTGCTGTTTTTAATACATCTTTAAGATGACCTCTAAACGCACTAGCATTTCCATTTTCTATTGCAAAGAATACTTTTGATATTGTTTCAGAAGGATCCATTGTGGCTCCAGCCCATTCAATCTCAAAGAAATCTTTTAATCCTTTTATTAACAACTGTCCTTCATCATCGAACGAAGCTAACTCATTACCTAAAGATGCGGATAGTGTGTCATATCTTCCGGGTTTATGATGATAAATCTTTCGTACACCAACAGTCTGATCGAATGCTTTAAGTAAATAATGTTGAAATAATGGCTCTCTTACCATCGCGCCAACTGCCGGATTTACCACACCATCAAACCAGTTGCGTAAAATAGTGTTCCATGCTTTGCCTATGACTTCACCTTTAGAGCCAAGTTGATCTGAAACAGGTAATAATGTTAAAACACTTGTTGGTGCTTTATCCCACCAACCTGCACGAAGAGCATGATCGTTTAATCTAATTTGACTTACTTCACCACCAACTTCTGCGCCTTTAAATACTTCTCTAATCCAAGGATGGAATACTTCAACTGATTGCCCTTGTAATGTTCTATTTCCAGAAGTAACCATGTCTTCTATTTCAACAAGATTTATCATTGCAAGTTCGTCAGCGGCGTTTCTTAAATCATTATGTCCAACTATTTGCTCATCAATAACTTCCCATTTGTCTTCGTCATACCAGTCGTATCTTGCAACATCATCCGACTCTCTGAAAACAGCAGTTCTTCCATCTTCTTTATTTTTGTAAACTTTTACTCTGTGAGTTAACGGAGCGTTCTCAACCATTTGAATTGGTCGCACATTATCTGGTTTAGAAAACAACATATGCAACGGTGTACCCACTACCACTTCATCTCTTAAACCTCGTGGTCCAAAATCTACTGCTGGTATAGCTCTGAAATCATCTGGGCCTACTTGACCCCATCCATAAAACTGGTTTCTTAAATCTATATTTCCCGGATAAGCCAGTCTTGCATAATCATGTTCGTGTGTGACACCTCCATGCGTATAAGAAAACGATGGAGCTTTAAGTTGTTCTCTACCTTTTATAGCTAATCCTGATTCATTGAAAAGTTCTTCGCTGTTAACATCAAGACTTCCTATACGTCCACGCATTGAACTTCGTGTTGGATCTGTTGGAATCAAAGGATTCAACATGTCATCTATTACTTTAGATATGGCATGAGCTACCTGATCGTTTGAACTAGCTGTCAATAAAGGCATCCAGTTGCTTTCATCAGCAACATATGATTGTGCGAGAGCCATATAAGAATTTGGTGTGTGATGCATTGTTTCAGGATGAACACTTGGTTGAAGCATACGAACTGCTTTTCGTGCTTCTTGTTTTGGAATTCCTATAAATTCAAATTCGCTTTCTAATTTTCTAACAAACTCATCAAACCAAACAGATGCCCCTAAATCTCCTGATCGGAGAATATCAGTTAAAGCTTCAACTTGGTCAACTGACATTAAAGGAACAAAAAGTCTTGTATAACCCGGAGGTAAAGGTGAACTTATAATACCACCCAAACTGTCAAACCCTATATTTGAACGATGTGTACTATAGAGAAGTTGTTGTCCTTCTGGAGTCATTAAAGCATTAGAGAATGCCTGCTTTGCTCTTTGTCTAGCAACACCCCAATCGGTAGTTATAGCTTTAGGATCTATATTCCTGTTCAAAAGAAACGCAACTGGGTTCGGGTTCTGTCCTGTGCCTATAGTGGGTTCTAACCATTTTCTTATTATCGGTTGTACTTCTTCGGGTAACGCTTCAACAAATTCATCTATCGCAGTCATTTTTCTTATAGCACCATTAACATCTTCTACAGTATTCAGTTCGTTTATTGGAGCTATATCAAATGCTTCAGCTAAATCTCTCAACTGATTTCCATATTTACTATTGAAGTATTCATATGCAACTGCGGCGTGACTTCCTTCAACAGAATACAAACCTAAAGATTCGTTTAACTCTCTAAAGATGCCTTCTTGTACCGATGATGAATAATGTGAAAGTTCACCAAGCGCGGCTACATGTGCTGGATCATCTGCATAGTAACTGAGTTGTTGAGCTATACCTAAACTTTTATCTGTGCCTAATTCATTTGATGGAACATTAGATAACCGTTTTAATTCTGTTTGTCCATAATTTAATGGTAAATGAATATTATGACCTGTTCCGAAACCACTTTGCCTTAACAAAGAATCCATGTTTACTTTGTCTGCCGCTAGATAAGAATCGAAAGTTCCTAAAATATCTTTCATGTGTTGATCTAAAATCGTGGGGTTAGTCATACCAATACGTGTCATACGAACTCTTGCTTCATGTTTCGTATCAATCTGTTTACCAATCCATTTGGCTATTTGTTGTTTAGTACTGATACCAAAAGCCTTACCACTGTGATGCAACAAACTGCTAAGTCTTTGTGCTTGAGCATTAGCAAATTCAAAAGA
>MDSZ01141973.1_pt1 | contig 13327 bp, 14 predicted proteins | sample 811201 | NCBI WGS metagenome assembly MDSZ01 (sample SAMN05326647, study PRJNA326480) | marine metagenome | isolation source: seawater | place: Indian Ocean: North | collected 2010
AAGGTTGGGCGTGATGGTCTGGTCATGGGGGCACCTGTAGTCGAATGAAGTGATGCTATCACCTCTAATCAGGTGGCCAAATTGACTATGCCACTACAACTTTTTTATATTTTCTAAACGCTCTACAAAATGAATAGATGACACTCTAATCTCCTTATTTTCCCAGATACTACTTTTGAACTATAAATAATACAGCTGACTACGAATTACGAATGCTAACAGTCTGTTATGCGCGCTACCACTTTCCGGGGTCTGTTTTGTAGCCACTGTCTTGCACCTTACGCAACTCGTTGAAGGTAGTTGGCAATCTGTCCAGAATTTCTTCAGAAGCCTCACGAAAGAAAGGCAAGCCAAAATTTAGCTTCATTCCTTCTTGCCAATCATTCCAAGTGGTCTTGCGAACGCGCTTTGCCTTTCGGAGGAAAATCTGCTCGTTGCATAGATCCATGTAGTTATAGATTTCATTCAGTGCTTCCTCTTTCTCGACATCGGACATCTCTATCCCAACGAGTGCCTTATACGGAATTCTCCGCGTAATCTCCCTGTACTCCTTAGAGATTGAGTCTTCAAACGTCGTTACGGATTGCGTTGCAGTTCTCCACAATTGAACCATTGCAACTACAACACCTAATGCGGTTGCATATGGAGCTAGGAAGCTAAATTTTTTTAGGATCTCAATCATTACTAATCAGCTCACCTATACGCATAACAGCCTTTTTATGAGGCCTGCGGCCTCATAATAAATATTATCGGGCGGCCATCTATCACGCTGACCCATTTTAGCCTGCTCTTTAACTTATTGTTTTTAAATCTATATTTCGGAATCAGGTTTTTCCGCGACGAATAACAGGGCCATTTCACTGGCAGGAAGGAGATATCGGGATATACTGTATATACATACATGCTACTGACAGGGATTGTCATTATGAGCACTTCACCATTCCTTCGGTCATTGCGGGAGCACATGCTAGTGCGTCGCTACAGTTTACGTACAGTAAAGTCGTACAGCTACTGGATCAAGTTTTTCATTCTCTTTCATGGCAAGGTCCATCCGACTGAGATAGGTGGCGCAGAGGTCGAGGCTTTTCTTAGTTATCTCGCCTGCGAACGCCGCGTTTCCGCGGCTACACAAGCTATCGCGCTCAACGCATTGGCGTTTCTCTATAACCAATACCTTGAACAGCCCCTGGGGAGTATCGGTCGATTTCGTCGTGCTCAGCCGCAACGCAAACTGCCAGTGGTATTAACCCGAAATGAGATTGCAAGCCTGCTCAATGCGCTGGAAGGCACACCGAAATTGATGGTGTCGATGCTCTACGCTTCTGGCCTTCGTCGTATGGAGCTATTGCGCCTACGCATTAAGGATATCGACTTCGATAATTTGCAGCTGCAGATATGGCAGGGCAAAGGTGGAAAGCACCGTCTGGTAACGCTAGCGCCTGAGCTGATACCGGCGCTGCGCCGACAGATGGTCGTTGTTGAACGCTACTTAATCGCCGATATAGCCGACACGCGTTTTGCTGGCGTGTGGATGCCTGATGCGTTGGCAAGAAAGTACCCCAACGCCATCAAGAGCCTGGCGTGGCAGTATCTGTTTCCCGCCTGCAGACTCAGCATCGACCCCTACGAGAAATTGATTCGGCGCCATCATTTCGACGAGTCGGCCCTCAACAAGCATATTCGCGCTGCCGCGTTGCGTGCCAAATTGCGCAAGAATGTAACTTCACACACGCTGCGACATTGTTTCGCCACCCATTTATTGCAGGCAGGCGCCGATATTCGCACGGTGCAACAACAGCTGGGCCACAGCGACGTGAAAACTACGGAAATCTACACTCATGTATTGAAACAGGGCGCACACGGTGTGCGCAGCCCCTTAAGCGGCCTGTTTACAGAAGCTTGAGCTATTTCAGCAGGCTGAGGTCGACTTGTTTGTCGGCGTGGTAAGACGAGCGCACCAGCGGGCCGCTGGCCACGCTTTTGAAGCCGAGTTCTTCGGCGATACGGCCAAATTCGTCGAATTCTTCCGGGGTGACAAAGCGGTCGACGGGCAGGTGATCGCGACTGGGCTGGAGGTACTGGCCGAGGGTGATCATGTCGATGTTGTGAGCGCGCATGTCTTTCATGACTTGAATCAGCTCGTCAGCCGTTTCACCCAGCCCCAGCATCAGGCCGGATTTGGTCAGCACATCGGGGCGACGCTCTTTGTATTTTTTCAGCAGGTCGAGTGACCACTGGTAGTCAGACCCTGGACGGATTTTTTTGTAGAGACTCGGCACGGATTCCAGGTTGTGGTTGAACACATCCGGCGCTTCTTTTTCGAGAATATCCAAAGCGACATCCATGCGGCCACGGAAGTCTGGCACGAGTACTTCCACGCGAATACCGGGGGTACGGGCGCGGGTTTCGCGAATGCAGTTGGCGAAATGCTGGGCACCACCGTCGCGCAGGTCATCGCGGTCAACCGAGGTGATTACCACGTATTTAAGCTGCATTTCAGCAATGGCTTCGGCCAGCTCAACGGGCTCGTTTTCATCCAGGGCGTTGGGGCGCCCATGGGCAACATCGCAGAAGGGGCAGCGGCGGGTACAGATTTCCCCCATGATCATGAATGTGGCGGTACCGCCACTGAAGCACTCACCCAGATTGGGGCAGGCAGCCTCTTCGCACACCGAGGCGAGCTTGTGCTTGCGCAGAATTTGCTTGATGCGGCTGATTTCCGGGCTGGCAGGCAGCTTGGCGCGAATCCATTTGGGTTTGGCGGGCAGTTCAACGGTGGGAATGACCTTGACCGGGATGCGGGCAACCTTGTCGGCGCCGCGCAGTTTTTCACCCTGTACGACTTTTTTTACGGCGGGGCGTTTGCTTACGGCGCTGTCTTGGCCTTGCTCACTCATTGCTTGCCTCAGTGCCTGGGTATCAGGCGGGTAGTTGTGTGTCGTCCAGCACGGGGCTGGCACTGTAATCCAGCCGCGTTGATAGATTGGCGGCCAGACTGTCCATCAGTTGTGTTTGCGTGGCGGCGTTTGCATCGCGCTCACTGCGAATATCGGTGACGGCCATGCCGATATGGCCGCAGGGGTTGATACGCTGAAAAACGCTGAGGTCCATATCGACGTTCAGGCTCAAACCGTGAAAGCTGCAACCGCGCCTGACACGCAAACCGAGCTGGGCGATTTTGGCACCGCTTTCGACGTAAACCCCCGGTGCGTCGGCACGCGGGTGAGCGGGAATCCCCAGATCAGCCAGGGTCTCTACGATACTCTCTTCAATGGCGGTAACCAAATCCCGAACGCCGATACCGCGTCTTTTCAGGTCGATCAGCACATAGCCCACAAGCTGACCGGGCCCGTGATAGGTAACCTGCCCACCGCGATCGACCTGCACCACGGGAATATCGCCCGGCATAAGAATGTGCTCGGCCTTGCCCGCCTGCCCCTGGGTGAACACGGCATCGTGCTCCAGAAACCAGATTTCGTCGCGGCTGTGCTCGTCGCGCTGGTCAGTGTAGGTCTGCATGGCACGCCACACCGGCTCGTAGGCCTGACGACCCAAACGTCGCTGATGCAGCTCCATCACAGCACCATTTTCACGACGCCGGTCGCTTTCAGATCAACGTGGATACTCTCCAGTTGCTCCACTCCGGTGGCGGTAATGGTGATGGTCATCGACATGAAGCGGCCTTCACGGCTCAGGCGCTCACTGACGCAGTTCTCTGCCAGCGGCGCGGCGTGGCGCTGCATGACGTCCATGACCAGGCCACGGGCCTCGTCATGGTTGTCGGCGATAACCTTGATGGGGTAATCGCAGGGAAATTCAATTTTCGGGGGTTCTTGCTGACTCACGCGGCCTCTCAGGACACCAGATTGAGGAAGAACAGCACAATGCTGTCCCACAGGCGTTTGAAAATGCTGCCTTCCTCGACGTTTTTCAAGGCCACGAGCGGGGCGCGAACCTTTTCTTCGCCATCAAGGCTCACGACCAGTTCGCCGTATTCGCTGTCGGCGGTGATCGGCGCGGTCAGCACATCATCGACAATCAACTGGGCGTTGAGAGCGTCGACTTTGCCGCGCGGGATGGTCAGGTAGACGTCGTCGCGCAGTCCCAGCGACACATTGGCCTCCTCGCCTTTCCACACTTTGGCATTGGTCAGCTCCGTACCCGCTGAATACAGGTGATGGGTTTCAAAGTAACGGAAGCCGTAGGACAGGAGTTTTTGCGTCTCGCGCTCGCGGCTGCGTTCGCTCTTGGTTCCCATGACCACAGAGATCAGGCGCATGCCTTCACGCTTGGCGGAAGACACCAGACAGTAGCCGGCTTCGCTGGTGTGGCCGGTTTTCAGGCCATCGACGGTGGGGTCGGTCCACAACAGGCCATTGCGGTTGTTCTGGCGAATCCCGTTGAAGGTGAACTCCTTGTCGCTGTAGAGCGCATATTCCTTGTCAAAGCCGATAATCGCCCGAGCGAGAATGGCCAGATCGCGGGCCGAGGTGAAATGCTCGGGATGCGGCAGGCCGTGGGAGTTCATGTAATGGGGGTTTTCCAGACCGAGCATGTCGGCATGGCGGTTCATAATATCGGCAAAGGCCTCTTCACTGCCCGCCAGGTATTCCGCCACGGCAACACTGGAGTCGTTACCGGAGCTGATCACCACGCCTTTGTGCAGGTCGCCCAGGCTTACCTGCTTGCCGACTTCGATCCACATCAGTGAGGAACCGGCAAAAATCGGGTTCTGAGCCCAGGCGTTTTTGCTGATTGTGACCATGTCCTGATTGCTGACCTGACCGCGTTCCAGCTCGTAGCTCAGCACGTAGCTGGTCATCAGTTTGGTCAGACTGGCCGGGGGAAGTCGCTCATCGGCATTGTGCTCGATCAGCACTTCGCCACTGTCGGCATCCATCAGCAGGTAAGCAGAGGCGGCCACGGCGGGCGGCGCCGGAACCAGATTGGGTTGGGCCAGGGCGCTCACCGAGGTGAGTACGGCGACGAGGGCAAACACTAAGCGTTTCAAAACGGGACCTTTCTTCCTATTGAGGTTGCTGTGGCAGTTCGTGCTGCTTCGGAGTTAACGGCGCTCATCCACGATCAGGCTGGGTTCTCCGGTCCAGCGGCTGCGCAACGCCTGCTTGGCCGCCTGTACCGAGGGGTAATCGGGCAGCGGTCCGATGCGCACCCGGTGAATCGCGCGTTCGGCCGACTGCTGACTGGCCACCATAACCGGATACGGCAAGCCGCTGCTGAGCGAGGCCTCTAACTGCTGGGCCGATGTCAGTTGCGAAAACGCCGCCACCTGAAGGTAATACTGGGCGTCGGGGGCGCGCTCTTTGCTGCCGATATTATCCGTGTCAATGACTTCAATTTCCACCGGCGCCGTGCCCTTCTCGGCAAAGCCCAGTTTCACCGCCGCCGCGTAGGACAGATCAATGATCCGGTCTTCGTGGAAGGGGCCGCGATCATTGACTCTGACCACGGCCTCGCGCCCGTTATCGAGATTCTTCACCCGGACGTAGACCGGAATCGGCAGGCTGCGATGGGCCGCCGTCATGTCGTAGAGGCTGTACACCTCGCCATTGGCCGTGCGCTGACCGTGAAACTTGGTGCCATACCACGACGCCACGCCGCGCTGGGTAAAGCCACGGTGATCGTCGACCAGTCGATAGGTTTTACCCAACACCGTGTAGGGGTTGGAGTTGCCTGCCAGACGAATCACCTCGGGCTGAGGAACCGCATCGGCAATGCTGTTGGGGTCGAGAATATCGGCGGGGGCGCCGTCTTTTTCTGTGGGGACCCAAACCGGCCCCGAGTCGCTTACGCGAGTGGGCTGCTGGCTACAGGCGGCCAGCAGCGCTAGAGCAACAATCAGCAGTGTACGCATCAGTTGGAGGCAACCTCACTGTGGTATTTCGCCGCCACCATCTGACTGAGCTGGTGCGCCGCCATGGCATACATGGCACTGTGGTTGTAGCGGGTAATCACATAGAAATTATGCAGGCCCACCCAGTATTCGTCGCCGTCGTCACCGTCCAGTTTCATGGCGGTCGCCTTGGCATCGGCGGCCAGTTTACGATCGCTGCCAATACCGGCTTTCTTCAAGTCTGCAATGGTTTTTACCGGCTTCAGGCCGGCATTGAACAGGCTGTCATCGACGCTCTCTGACAACACGGCACCGGCAACCACCGGCTCGCCATTGCGCCAGCCGTGACGGGCGAAGTAGTTGGCAACACTGCCGATGGCATCGACCACATTGGTAACAATGTCAGCCTGACCGTCATCGTCAAAGTCCACCGCGTAAGCGCGATAGCTGCTGGGAATAAACTGGCCGTAGCCCATGGCACCGGCGTAGCTGCCCTTGAAGCTGAGCGGATCAAAATCCTGCTCGCGCACCATCAGCAGATACTGCTCGAGCTGGCCGAGAAAAAACTTGCTGCGGCGCGGAAAATCAAAGCCCAGTGTCGCCAGCGCATCGACTACACGGTAGCTGCCTTTGTTGCGGCCATAGCGGGTCTCGACACCGATGATGCCCACAATCATTTCAGCGGGAACACCAAATTCCTTTTCGGCACGGGCCAGGGTATCCGCGTGTTCTTTCCAGAATGCCACGCCCTGATCGATGCGGGAGTCCTGAATGAAAATTTTGCGGTAGCGTCCCCAGGTCATCACCGACTCCGCGGGGCGCTCCATCGCATCAATAATAGATTGCTTCTTCTCGGCCTCGGCGAGAATGCCTTCCACCCAGTCGCGGTCGAAGCTGTGTTCCTCGACCATTTTGTTCACAAACTCATCGGCCAGCGCATGCTGGCGGTAATCGGCACTGGCCAGTGCAGGCAGCGCCAGCAGTGTGGCGGCGAAGGCGTGGCGCAAACGCACCGCAGACATCAGATTTAGAAATTTCACCGTCGTTATCTCTCTTTATTTCGGACTGTTCGATCTGCGCTAAGTCAGACCCCTTGCGCGGGCGCAAGACTGGTTATTGGTGCACCAGCCGCTCGTCGGCACAGATTCCCATCAATATGCCAAAACCCACCAACAATGTCACAAGGGAGGTGCCCCCCTGACTGACCAGCGGCAGTGGAACCCCCACCACCGGCAGCAGCCCGGAGACCATGCCCATGTTAACGAATACGTAGACAAAGAAAGTGAGGATAATACTCCCGCCCAACAGGCGTCCGAAGCAATGTTTTGCCTGAGTGGCAATCCACACACCGCGCCCGATGATCAGGCCGTAGAGCAGCAACAGCAGCAAGACCCCGCGCAGGCCGTGTTCTTCCGCCAGTACCGCAATGATGAAGTCGGTGTGGCTTTCCGGCAGAAAATCGAGGTGCGACTGGGTGCCCAGCAACCAACCCTTGCCTTCAAAGCCCCCTGAACCGATGGCCGTTTTGGACTGAATGATGTTCCACCCCGCCCCCAGCTTGTCACTTTCGGGATTCAGCAAGGTGAGAATCCGCTGGCGCTGGTAATCGTGCAGCACAAAGTGCCACATCGGCCACGCCGCCGCCGCCAGCAGCGCCATACACGAGGCCACAAACGCCCAGCTAATACCGCCGAGAAACAGCACGAACACCCCGGAGGTGGCAATAAGAATCGAGGTCCCCAGATCCGGCTGTGTCGCCACCAGAACCGTGGGGACAAGGATCAGAATCAGACTCACCGCCGTGTGTCGCCAGCCCGGCGGCAGCGGATGAGAGGACAAATGCCACGCCACCGTCATTGGCATAATCAACTTGGCCAGCTCCGAGGGCTGAAAGCGGAAGCCACCCAGCGACAGCCAGCGCTGCGCACCTTTGGCCCCCACCCCGACAAAATCCACCGCCAGCAGCAGAATGACCACCCCCGCAAAGGCAAAGGGCGCCCAGCGCTGAAGCTGCTCGGCGTGAAGCTGTGCGACCAGCAACATCACCACAAAGGCGACGGACAGGAAGCGTCCCTGACGCAGCACCACGGCGCTGTTCTCATCGCTGGCGCTGTACAGCACCGCCAGTCCCACACCGCTGAGGATCAACAGCAATACCAGCAAAATCGGATCGATACGCAGGCGCTGAGACAGGCTGCGCTGGCTGTGCATAGGCCCGGCGCCACCGGGTAACTGGCGCAGGAAATCGGAATTATTCATCGCTCTTTACCTCGGGAACCGGCGCCACTTGATCGGCACCACTCAGGTAGGCATCAATGACCGCCCGCGCGACCGGGCCAGCCACCCCGCCACCGCTCTCGCCGTTCTCGACGATAACCGCCACCGCGATCCGGGGGTCTTCCACCGGTGCGAAGGCCACAAACAGGGCGTGGTCGCGCTTGCGCTTCTCCAGTGCCTCGGAGTCGTACTTTTCACCCTCGGCGATACTCACCACCTGCGCGGTACCGGTTTTGCCCGCCAGGCGGTAGTCGAGGCCACGGCGCAACGACCGGCCCGTGCCGCGCACACCGTAGATCACTTCCTCCATGCCGCGTACGACAGCATTCCAGGCGCTCTCGGGCACATCTTCCATTTTGCCCAGCAGCGGCGCTTCAACCGGCTCTCCCGCCACAGACGCCAGCAGGCGCGGCGCGCGCAGCTCTCCACGAGAGGCAATCACCGAGGTCGCCACCGCAATCTGCAGCGGCGTGGCCAGCATAAAGCCCTGACCGATGCCCACGTTGATGGTCTCGCCGGGATACCAGTGGCTGCCACGGGTAGCCTCTTTCCACGCTCGCGATGGCAGCAACCCGGCACGCTCGTTGGTATTGTCGATGCCGGTCACATTGCCCAGACCGAAGCGCGTGCCAAAGTCATAAAGACGGTCAATGCCGAGTTTGTAGGCCAGTTCGTAGAAGTAAACATCGCAGCTTTCTGCAATCGCCTCGTTCATGTCGACATAGGTGCCGTGGCCGCCGCGCTTCCAGTCACGATAGCGGCGGGTGTCATTAGGCAGACTGAACCAGCCGGGATCCGCAAAGCGGGTCGACGGGGTCACCACACCGTAATACAAACCGGCCAGTGCCCAGACCGGCTTGATGGTTGATGCCGGAGGGTACTGGCCCTGCAAAGAGCGGTTGTACAGCGGCAGATCGGGATCTTCCTGCAAGGCGCGGTAGTTTTTACTGCTGATGCCGTTAACAAAGAGGTTGGCGTCGTAACTGGGCGAACTGACCATCGCGATAACCCCGCCGGTAGCGGCATCGATCGCCACGACCGCGCCGCGTCGCCCCGCCATAGCTTTCATGGCAATGCGCTGTACACGGGCATCGAGGTGTAAGCGAATATCTCCGCCGGGCAGCGGGTCATGGCGCTCCAGCACGCGCAAAATTCGGCCGTGGGCGTTGCTCTCCACGTTTTGATAGCCGACGGTGCCGTGCAGCAGATCTTCGTAGTATTTTTCCAGACCGATTTTGCCGATGTGGTGAGTGCCGCTGTAGTTGACCGGGTCGATCTCGTCGACCTCGCGCTCGCTGATACGCCCGACATAACCCAACACGTGGGCAAAGAGTTCACCGTGCGGATAGTGGCGCACCAACTGGGCATTCACTTCAACGCCGGGAATTCGGTGGCGGTTGACCGCGACCACCGCGATTTCTTCTTCGGTGAGGCGGAATTTAAGCGGCACTTCCTCATAGGGGCGACGACGGCTCAACCGCTTTTCAAACTGCTGAATGTCATCGTCATCGAGTTCGATCAGCTCGGCGATAATCGCCAGCGTGTCATCCAGCGATTTCACCCGCTCGCGAACAACGGTGAGCGTATAGCTGGGAATATTCTCAGCCAGCAGAATGCCGTTGCGATCAAAGATAAGACCGCGCTTGGGGGCGATGGGCATCAGCTGAATGCGGTTGCGATCCGACTGGGTTTTGTACACGTCGTAGTCGATGATCTGCAGCAGGGTATAACGGTAGACCAGTACCCCGGTCATCATCACCAGCATCACCGCGCACACCAGCATGCGGCGCTTGTAAATGCTGCGCTCGCGGTAGGTGTTTTTAAGCAACTGCCGTCGGTGTCGTCTGGCCATTATCAGCGGTGGTAGGGGTGATTGGCGAGTATCGTCCAAGCGCGATACAACTGCTCGGCGAACATAACTCTAACCAGTGGGTGTGGCAAGGTCATTGCCGACAGCGACCATTTTTCTGCAGCCGCCGACAGGCATTCGCTGGCGAGGCCGTCGGGACCGCCCACCAGAATACTCACGTTGTCGCCGTCCATACGCCATTGATCCAGTGAACTCGACAGCGACTCGGTGCTGATCGAGCGCCCTTTCACATCCAGCGCAATAATACGATCACCTTTGCCCACGGCGGCCAGCATGGCCTCGCCTTCCTGGGTAATCGCACGGCGAATGTCGGTGTTCTTGCCGCGCTTGCCCAGCGGCAATTCGCGGATATCCAACTGCACGTCGGCGGGCAGGCGTTTGCGGTACTCGGCAACACCGGCCTCGACCCAGTCGGGCATTTTACTGCCGATACAAATCAGGCTAACTCTCATCACCGCCGCCAGCCGGAACTTGCCAGAGGCGCTCCAGATCGTAGAACTGACGGGCTTCGGGCAGCATGACGTGAACCACCAGATCACCGAAGTCCACCAGAATCCAGTCGGCGCTCTGCTGACCTTCCATACCCAGCGGCGTATAGCCGGCCTTTTTGGCCTCGACCCAGACATTGTCGGCCAGAGATTTAACATGGCGGGACGAGGTGCCGCTGCACACCACCATGTAGTCGGTCACACCACTGATGCCTCGCACATCCAGGGTGGTGATATCGCGCCCTTTCACATCTTCAAGAGCGTCGATGACCCGCTTTTTCAATTCCTCAACGGCCATTAATTTAGGCTTCCTGTTTTACTGGTTTGCTTACTTGGTTTGATAAAGGCCCCAACGGGCAATGTGTGCTGCCACAACATCGGGCAGCAAATAGCGAATCGAACGGCCGCAGGCGACACGCTCGCGAATATCGGTGGCAGAAATCGGCAGCTGGCGCAGGCGGACACTGGCAAACTTGCCAGCGGGTTCACTTGCCAGATCAGCCACATGCGACACCCGGCGCGCATTCATCGCCATCGCCACTTCCGGCGCCGCCTCGAGCGGGTAATCGGCGCGTTCCAGCACCAGCAGATGGGCGTAATCAAGCAGGGATGACCACTGCTGCCAATGTTGCAGCCGGGCGTAGGCATCGCTGCCCACGACCATGGTCAGGGTCACCGCCTCACCCAGCTCGGCGCGCAAGTCGCGCAAACTTTCTACGGTGTAGGACGCCGCATCCCGCCCCAATTCGCGATCATCCACCCGTAAACCGGGCTCACCCTCTACCGCCGCCTGCACCATGGTCAGGCGCTGTTGGCTGCTCGCCCCCGGCTCGCCGCGCAGCGGAGGACGGTGACTGGGCATCAGGCGCAGCTCGTCTGCGCCCAGCAGTTCCTTCAGTTCGATCGCCGAACGCAGGTGGCCGTGGTGAATGGGGTCAAAGGTGCCGCCAAACACCACAATGTGGCGATGTGGAGTCGTCATGAGCGGCGCTTAGCTGCGCACGTGTCCGTCGCCGAACACGATCCACTTCTGGGAGGTCAGGCCTTCCAGCCCCACCGGACCGCGCGCGTGAATCTTGTCAGTGGAAATGCCGATCTCCGCACCGAGGCCATACTCGAAGCCGTCGGCAAAGCGGGTGGAGGCATTGACCATCACCGAGCTGGAATCCACCTCACGCAGGAAGCGACGCGCCAGCGTGTAGTTCTCGGTAACAATCGACTCGGTGTGGCCGGAGCTGTAGCGGTCGATATGATCCATGGCTTCGTCGATACCGGCGACAACTTTGACCGACAGGATCGGCGCCAGGTATTCCGTCGCCCAGTCCTCGTCACTGGCTTCCACGGCACCCATCAGCACCTGACGAGTGCGGGGACAACCGCGCAGCTCCACGCCCGCCGCCTGCAGATCTTCCGCAATGGGCGGCAGCACTTCTTCAGCGCGACTCTCGGCAACCAGCAGGGTTTCCAGCGTATTGCAGGTGCCAAAGCGTTGAGCCTTGGCGTTCAGCACAATGGCCCGGGCTTTGTCGGCATCGGCTTCATCATCGATATACACGTGGCAAATGCCGTCCAGGTGTTTGATCACCGTCACCTTGGCATCGCGGGATATGCGTTCAATCAGTCCGTTGCCACCGCGCGGAACAATCACGTCGACATACTCGGGCATGGTGATCAGCTCACCCACCGCCGCGCGATCGGTGGTTTCCACCACCTGTACTGCCGACTCGGGCAAGCCGGCCTGACTGAGGCCGGTCGCAATACAGGCGGCCAGCGCCTGATTGGAGTGAATGGCCTCGGAGCCGCCACGCAGAATGGCAGCATTGCCGGATTTCAGGCAGAGACTGGCCGCCTCGGCCGTCACATTGGGACGGGACTCATAAATAATGCCCACCACGCCGAGGGGCACGCGCATTTTACCGACCTGTATGCCACTGGGGCGGTAACTCATATTGCTGATTTCACCCACCGGGTCCGGCAGCGCCGCAACTTGCTTCAGCCCTTCAATAATTCCGTCGATACGCGCCGGGGTCAGCGCCAGACGATCCAGCATCGCGGCATCCAGACCCGCGGCTTCGCCGGCTTGCAGATCTTTCTGATTGGCCTCGGCAATGGCCTGGCGCGAAGCGTCCACAGCCTCGGCGATCGCCGCCAGAGCCCGGTTTTTGGCGCCGCTGTCTGCAGCAGCCAGAACACGCGCAGCGGCGCGGGCCTGCTGCCCGAGCTGCTGCATGTATTGTTTGATGTCCATCGACGCAAATCCCCTTGAAACAGTGCGCGTGGCGGGTATTGAGAAAAAGGCGGACAGTATACCGGAATGGGCGGGGACTCACTACGCGCCAGCGACGCGCAGTGCGCGGATGGGCCCGGCCTAGCCGGAGACGCGCTCCAACAGTTCGTGCAAAACATCGAGGCGCTGCAGCGGATCATCCACTTCCAGCAAGGGGTACACATCGGCAGGTTCAAGTGGCAGCAGTTGGGCGAGCCGATTGACGAGGTCGCCTGTGCCGCTGACCTCGCCACTCATCCCCATGCGTTGCACGTGGGGGTGATCGAGCAACTGCGACAGCAACGCCGCCAACTCATCGGCCTCTTCGGGCAAAGGAATATCCTCGACTTCGTCGAGCCACTCCACTGTTCCGCGATGGAGACCGCTGGCATCCTGCGCACTGCTGTGCAGACGGAAACGGCGACCGCCTTCCACCACCAGCCCCAGTAATCCATCATCAGTCTGATCCCAGTCGACAATGTGGGCCTCGCAGCCGACCACGGCCAGTTGCGGGCGCTGATCGTCGCCGTTGACTTCACTGCCCTGGTGAAGGTGAATCACCCCAAAGCTGG